>QWCE01000295.1_pt1 | contig 133193 bp, 121 predicted proteins | sample 1972531 | NCBI WGS metagenome assembly QWCE01 (sample SAMN09866716, study PRJNA288562) | Human gut metagenome isolate term4_stool, whole genome shotgun sequencing... | reverse complement strand
TCGGTAGGGTCACCATTTTCCTGGACGATTAGCTCAGCTGGGAGAGCATCTGCCTTACAAGCAGGGGGTCACAGGTTCGAGCCCTGTATCGTCCACCATAAAAATTAAATAATATATAATTTTTATTAAAAAACTATTGACATTTTGTGAATGTTATGTTAGAATAAAACTGTTGTGAATGGATGGCATAACTTTGAACTGTGGTTATTACATTATTCGATTTAAAATTTAATTTGGCCCGGTAGTTCAGTTGGTTAGAATGCCAGCCTGTCACGCTGGAGGTCGACGGTTCGAATCCGTTCCGGGTCGCCATTTTATATTTACGCTGGTGTAGCTCAATCGGTAGAGCAACTGATTTGTAATCAGTAGGTTGTGGGTTCAAGTCCTATCACCAGCTCCATTTATTTTCACTAATGTTTTCAATATGGATGAGTACCCAAGTTGGCCAAAGGGGACGGACTGTAAATCCGTTAGCTTTGCTTTCAGTGGTTCGAATCCACTCTCATCCACCATGTTGGGGTATAGCCAAGTCGGTAAGGCACAAGACTTTGACTCTTGCATTCCACAGGTTCGAGTCCTGTTACCCCAGCCATTTGATCCATTAGCTCAGTCGGCAGAGCACTTGACTTTTAATCAAGGTGTCCCGAGTTCGAATCTCGGATGGGTCACCAAATATTTTGCCACATATTTTGTGGTTTATGGAGAGGTACCGAAGCGGTCATAACGGGGCGGTCTTGAAAACCGTTAGGGCGCAAGCCCACGTGGGTTCGAATCCCACCTTCTCCGCCATTTTATTTCTATTATAATTTAAAATTTATTTTTTATTTAGCATTCATAAAGAGGTTGAATTTTTCCTTCTTTATGATATTTATATATTATGTAAAAACCTTTGGAGAAGTACTCAAGTTGGCTGAAGAGGTGCCCCTGCTAAGGGTATAGGTCGTGTTTTTAGCGGCGCGAGGGTTCAAATCCCTCCTTCTCCGCCATTTATTATGCTCCGATAGCTCAGTCGGTAGAGCAGTAGACTGAAAATCTACGTGTCACTGGTTCGATTCCGGTTCGGAGCACCATTTGTAGGGGTATAGTTCAGTTGGTAGAACGTCGGTCTCCAAAACCGAATGCCGTGGGTTCGAGTCCTGCTACCCCTGCCAATATCAAGGGCCTTTAGCTCAGTGGTTAGAGCACCCGGCTCATAACCGGTCGGTCCTGGGTTCAAATCCCCGAAGGCCCACCACAACAGATGTACATTTGATTGATTTCAATCGTTGATGTACATTTTTTATTTGAATAATACATATAAATTAAAAGACCGAGATTTTCTCGGCCTTTTTTTGTACATATTAAATCCCATATTTTTTTATGGTTTCTTCAATTCTTTCCCTCAAAATTGTGTAATAGATTCTTTCCCATTTTACAACTTTTTTTGTGTCGCCGAAATATAGCAGCTCAATTCCATCTTTCATTGCTTTTTGAAGTGTAAATTGTATTTGAAGGAAATTCATGTTGCCTTGAATTGATATGTCTCCATCAAATATACAAACTTTTGGAATTGGTCGTTTAGATATAAGTTCTGTAACTATACTATTTCCGACAATGTAGAAGTCATTAATTATAAATCGCGTGTCATATAGGGTGTTGTAATTTTTTATGACTGCATTCACATTCATAAGTGGTGGTAAGTTTTTGATGTCATAGTAGTTATGGTTTAAAAGCGATTTTTTTAAATAGTCATATCCGGTTTCAACATAAGTTTTATAAAGCGTGAGTGTTTCTTTACCTGCCAGTGGATCGTTTCTTTCAATACGCATAAATTTTTCAGCAGTTTTTAGATTTATTCGTTTTATCATCAGAAATTTGTTGTGCTTTCGAATGAGTTCATATAAATCGTATTTGTCTTGTGGAAAGTTGAGTGAAATTCCATACGTATTCGCCCTTTCATTTAAGAAAGGTATATCAAAGATGTTTCCGTTAAATGTAACAATTCTTTGTTTATTTTTAAGAAGTTCATTTAGGTATAACAGGCTTTCTTTCTCATCATCTTTTGATTTGATGAATATTTGTTTCGATTCTATCTTATTTTCTTTGACAAAGGCAGCTCCTATAACCCATGCATAGTCGGAGTTTCTTTTTAGCCCAGTTGTTTCAATGTCCAGATATATATCGTCTGCTCTATTATATATTGAGGGCTTAAATGTATCCTCATAATTTATTATATCGATCATTATATCTTAAAGAATTGTTCCATTTCTTCTTTTGATTTATTTGCAGAAACGAGTGCCATAAGTGCGATTCTTGCTTTATGTCCGGGGAGGTATCCACCGTTTATAACTCCTGATTCAAAAAGGCCTTTGCCTCCGCCTAGATATCCATAGCTTCCAAGCACACGACCTGTTGCACAGCGGCTTACAAGGACTATAGGGATATTGAGTTCAAGAGCTCTGTTTATTGAAGGAAGAGTTGCCGGGGGAACATTTCCACGGCCAAGAGCTTCAATAACAATCCCTTTGTAGCCGTTGTCAATATAAAAGTCAATAATGTCACCTTCAACGCCTGCAGCCATTTTAATTAGTGCAATTTTAGGTTCTAACGTGTCGACAATTACTTTTTTTACGGATTTTTCTCGTCTATAATATAATACTTCGTCATTATCTATTATTCCAAGAGGGCCGAGTTCAGGGGATTTAAAAGTATTAACAGAAAGTGTATTGGTTTTTGTTACTTGTGCAGCACTGTGCACTTCGTTGTTCATAACAACAAGAGTTCCAAGGCCTCTGCTTTCTTCGTTAAGTATAGTTGCGATAGAGGCAGTAAGGTTGAGCTCTCCGTCATATCCGAGTTCGCTTGCATTTCTCATTGCTCCGGTCATTACTATAGGCTTTTCGTTGTCAATTGATATGTCGAGATAGTATGCTGTTTCTTCGAGAGTGTCTGTACCGTGTGTTACAATTACTCCGACGTTCTCAGGGTCGCTTAGAGCTTCGACTACAGCTTGTCTGATCTCTGTCATACGTTCAGGAGTAATGTGGCCGCTTGGGATGTTAAATAATTCTTTTTCGCGTATTTGTGTATCTTTTATATGAGCTTTCACTTCACCAATTAATTCTTCTGAGCTTAGCGATGGAATTGCTGCTCTAAGATTTGGATCTATTCTCATTGCGATTGTACCGCCTGTCATTACGACAACAATATTTTTCATATCATTCACCTCTATAAATAGTTTATATTAAAGCTTTAAAAAAATCAATGGATTTTCTAAATTCTTAATTTTTATTTAAATGTATTTATAACTTTATCAGTTTATATACTTTGTTTTGTGGGTAATTATAGAAAGAGGAGGAAAAGATATGAAAAAAAGTATTTTATTATTTATGGTTTTTACTGTATTTTTATTTGGTTGTGAAAGAACAGAAAAGCCTGAGGGTTGGGATGAAAAAAACAAAAAACCTGAAGTTGAAAAAGATACAACTGAAGATTTGGAATCTAAATATGAATTAGTTTTAAATGAATTAAAATCAAAAGAATCGGAAGATTTGAAGAATATTCTTGGCGATAATCCTGTTTATGAAGATTTATATAATTATATACACGATGAAGTTGAAAATATAGCAATATCAAAAGACCAAGTTGATGAATTTTTAAAAGACAAAAAAGATGAAATTAAAGATTTTTTTGATAAATATATTCTAAGGGATGACAAAAATGATGCTCTTGTTGAGTTTAAAGATAAGTTGCAGGCGAAAATTGAAAGTGGCGAAATAAAATTTAACGACAAAATGAGTTTTGATGATCTTAAGCAAATTGTTTTAGAAAATATCGACTTGTATAAGTCGGATATGAGTTCTAATGATAAGTCAAATTTTATTGAAGAAAATCAAGAGTTTTTAAATGAATTTTATATGGCTATGTTGGTTTGGGCAAATCGCACAGGAAGTAAGGCAAGTGACAAATTGATTGAAGAGGCTGTAGATGAGATTCGTTCGATGAATGAAGATGAAATCAATATTATATTTGGAGATTTTCCGACATATGAAAGTTTTAAAATTTACATTCATTCGTATATTAGCGGTGCAAAGCCGACAATGAATACGATTGAAATCGAAAAAATCATGAATGAAAATGAAGAATATATTTCTGAAACATTTGAAGAAATTTTCAAAAATTAGCTCTCACAGCGAGAGCTTTTTTTATTTGTTAAATTTATTCGGAATTGAATCAGCTATTGAAAAATCGCAGCTTTTTTGATATTATTTAAGGTATGAGGTGAAAAATATGATATATCTTGACAATGCAGCAACAACTAAACCGAGTAAGAATGTTTTAGATGCTTATTTACTTGCGCAGACTGAATTATGGGGAAATCCTTCTGCCATACACAGCTTTGGCGAGGAGGTTTTTTTTAAGTTAAAGAATGTGAGAGATGAAATCAAAAAATTGCTTGGAGTACAAAATGGAGAAATTTATTTTACGTCTTCAGCAACGGAATCTATTAATACTTTTTTCAAAGGTTTTTTAAAACCGGGAGAACATTTGATAACATCTCTCTATGAGCATTCTGCTGTATATGAAAACGCAAGATATTTTGAAGATAACGGTGGGGAGGTTACATATCTCGAGCCGATAAATGGAATTATTACGCCGGAAATGGTATTAGACAGTGTGAGGGACAATACTTCACTTGTTGCTATAATGGCGGTAAACAATGAGGTTGGAGCTTTAAACGATATTGTTGGAATCTCAAAAGCGGTCAAAGAAAAGCATCCTCATATAAAAGTTTTTTCGGATTGTGTTCAGGCGATTGGAAAGACACCGATTAATTTAAAAGACTCAAGTTTAAACGGAATAGCCATAAGCCCACACAAGTTTCATGGCCTTAAAGGCACAGGTATTTTGTATCTAAATGATATTAAAATAAATCCGCTCCTTCTAGGCGGCGGTCAGGAAGATAAGATGCGCTCATCGACTGAAAATGTGGGTGGTATTTTTGCAACGCTTGAAGCTCTGAGAGAGTCTATAAATTCAGTCGAAGAATTTCAAAAACATGCGTATGAACTTAGAAATATAATGATTGAAGGTCTTCGGGATATCGAGGACAAAATAATAAATGAACCGATAAACTTTGTCCCGAATTTATTAAATATTTCTTTTAAGAATGTAAAGGGTGAGGCTCTTGTACACATGCTTGAGGGTGATGAGATTTATGTCAGCACTTCTAGCGCATGCTCAAGTCACGCATCCAAAAAGTCAAGAAGTCTTATCGCTATGAATGTTCCGGATGATTATTCCGGCGGCACGATTAGGATTTCATTTGGAGACTACAACACAAAAGAAGAAGTTGAATTTGCGGCTCAAAAGATAAAAGAGTATGTATCGGTTATAAGGGAGTTGATGAAATGATAAGGGAATGTGTTTCCGTTAGCTATGGCGAGATTGCACTAAAAAAAGATAATAAACCATTTTTTGAAAGGGAACTTAGAAAGAATTTAAAGGCGATTTTAAGCGATTTGAATCCGGATTTTAAGTTTGATCAATCGAAAGTTTTCATATATTCAGAAGACAACTCTGAAACGGTAAGACGCCTTCAAAAAGTTTTCGGGATAAGCTATATTGCACCGCAGTTTGAAACGGAGTCAACTCTGGACAAAATTTTTGAAGCTGCGATTCATGCGACGAAATTTGAACTGGCAAGATCACCGTTTAAAACTTTTAAGATTGAATCAAAGAGAGTTGATAAGAGTTTTCCGATAAAAAGTCCTGAAATTAGCAGACTTGTCGGTGGAGCAATTTTAAAGGAAAATTTGGGGTTAACTGTTGATGTAAAGAATCCTGATAGAATTATAAGGGTTGACGTGAGAAAAAATTCATTTGTATCGCCTGGAAGAATCAAAGCACTTGGCGGAATGCCGGTTGGATCAAATGGAAGAGTTTTGAGTCTTTTATCCGGAGGGATAGATTCGCCTGTAGCCTCTATTCTTGCTATGAAAAGAGGCCTTCAAGTGGACTATATACATTTCCACTCATATCCTTTTACATCGAAGAGAAGCTTTTTAAAGACAAAGGAACTTGCTGAACTCTGCACGGAATATGAACCATACGGAATGCTCTTTTCGTTCAACTTGTTTCCGATACAGGAGGCAATCACAAAGAATTGCGATATAAGATTTACGACTCTCTTGCAAAGAAGATCTATGACAAGACTTGCAACTCTTATGGCGAAAGACAACGACAGAACCGCTCTTGTCACGGGTGAAAATTTGGGACAAGTTGCAAGTCAGACGCTTCCGGGAATGAGTGTTGTTGATCCGGTAACAGATTTAATAATTTTAAGACCGCTAATAACATACGATAAAACGGAAATTATTGATCTTGCTAGAAAGTTTGGCACATACGAAAAGTCTATTGAACCTTTTGAGGATTGTTGTACTGTTTTTGTTGCAAAACATCCTAAGACAAATCCGACACTTGAGCAAGTGCTTGAGGAAGAATCGAAAATTAATTATATTGAAATAGAGCAAGAAATATTCGAGAAACGCGAATCATATAAAATAAAATAAAAATTAATTAAAAGGAAGTGAGTAGATGGAACAAGATAGCTTTTTATCATTACAAAATTTAAGAAAATCTTATGACGGCGAAGTTGTTTTGGACAATGTATCGCTCGATATAAAAAAAGGTGAGTTTTTGACTCTCTTGGGGCCATCGGGTTGCGGGAAAACCACAACTCTAAGACTTATTGGTGGATTTGCATATCCGGATGCTGGAAAAATTATTTTCGAAGGAAAAGATATAACAAATATTCCGCCTAATAAAAGACGAGTAAACACTGTTTTTCAAAAATATGCACTTTTTCCATATTTAAATGTTTATGACAACATAGCTTTTGGACTTCGTTTGAAAAAAACTGACGAAACTGAAATTAAAAAAAGAGTATATAAAATGCTTGAACTTGTTAATTTGCCGAAATATGCAAATAGAGCGGTTACTAGTTTATCAGGTGGACAACAGCAGAGAATTGCAATTGCAAGAGCTCTTGTAAATGAACCGGAAGTTCTTTTACTTGATGAACCGCTTGGTGCACTTGACAACAAACTTAGAAAGGGAATGCAAACAGAGCTTATTAACATGCAATGGGAGCTTGGAATAACATTTATATTTGTTACACACGACCAGGAGGAAGCCCTTTCTATGAGTGACAGAATCGCTGTTATGAACGAAGGTATTATCGAACAACTCGGAAAACCTATTGACATATATAATGAGCCCGCCAATTCTTTTGTTGCAGACTTTATAGGCGAAAGCAACATCAGTGAAGGTGTGTTTAATCATGACTACAGTGTAAGTTTTAATAATGCTACATTCCCGTGTGTTGACAAAGGTTTTAGACCTGGAGAAAAAGTTGACGTTGTTATTAGACCTGAAGATGTTGAAATAAAATATGAAGACGGCGAAAGCAGAATTAAAGGAACAGTAGAAAACGTTATCTTTAGAGGCGTTCATTACGAAATATTGATAAATATAAATGACACCATTTGGAAAGCAAAAAGTACAGTTGCACCGGAAGAAGACAGTGAAGTTTATATTACTGTTGCACCTGAAAACATTCATGTTATGGGGAAAGAGTAATGAAAAGATTTAAATTACCGGTTATTGTTTACGGACTATGGGCAATTTTTTTCATTCTTGTCCCACTATTATTGATTTTGCTTTTGGGATTTTCAATTGATGAATCGGGTAAAACGGTTTTCAGTTTTGCAAACTTTAAAAGATTTTTCAGTCCTATTTATCTAAGCATACTTTGGGCGTCGTTTAAGCTTGCATTTTTTTCGACATTAATATGCCTTTTGATAGGTTATCCTTTTGCGTGGTTCATAGCAAAAAAGAAAAACAGCGACTTCTATATGATTTTAATTATGATCCCGATGTGGATGAACTTTCTTTTAAGAACATACGCATGGCTCACACTTCTTGGAAGAAATGGTCTTGTGAATAGTTTTTTGGTTAAAATCGGTATTGGGCAGCTTGAACTTATGTACAATAACTTTTCGATAATGGTCGGTATGGTGTACAATTATCTGCCATTCATGATACTTCCGATATTTACTGCTATAACAAAGCTTGACTACGGCTATATAGAGGCGGGATATGATCTTGGAGCTACACCGCAGGAAGTGTTTAGAAAGGTTATATTTCCGCTAACAAAAGGCGGTGTCATTACAGGAATAACAATGACATTTATACCTGCAATATCGACATTTGTTATATCGCAACTTCTTGGAGGAAACAATATAAATTTAATCGGAAACATCATAGAACAACAGTTCAGGTATACCGGAGATTGGAACTTCGGTTCGGCAATAAGTATTGTTTTAATAATTATTATTTTGGTGTTGATAAAATTCAGTCTTCAAAACGCTGATGAAGATGGCATAGAAGGGGGAATTATATAATGAAAAAGATTTTGAAAAATTTATATATTTCTCTTATTTATCTATTTTTCTATTTGCCGATAATTATACTCATAATTTATTCTTTCAACGAAACGAAGTCGAGAGTAGTATGGGGCGGTTTCAGTCTCAAATGGTATAAGGAACTTTTTGAAAGCAAAGAAGTATTGATGAGCTTCTACAACACAATCCTCATTGGAGTAGTTTCTACACTAATTGCGACAATCATTGGAACAATAGGCGCAATTGGACTTTTTAGAGCGGGTGGTAGAGTTAAAAAATTCTTTATGGAACTAAACTATCTTCCGATTTTAAATCCGGACATTGTTATTGCAGTAAGCCTTGTCGCTTTATATAATTTTATGAAACTGGACTTTGGATATTTGACAATAATTTTGAGTCATGTGGCATTTTTGACACCCTATGTCCTTTTTAACGTTGTGCCACGTCTTTCAATGATGAATCCGAATTTGTATGAGGCGGCACTTGACCTTGGAGCAACGAGATGGGAATCATTTAAGTATGTAATTTTTCCGGAAATAAAACCGGGAATTTTAAGTGGTGCATTGATGGCGTTTACTCTTTCTATAGACGATTTTGCAGTCAGTTTTTTCACAACGGGCAAAGGTATTCAAAATATATCAATTACTGTTTATTCAATGGCAAGGCGAGGAATAAATCCTGTAATAAATGCACTTTCAACATTGATGTTCGTCATAATGATTGTACTTGTAATAGTTATAAATTTAAGAAAAAATAAACTTGAAAAGAAAAAAGAAGCAATGCTTAAAATGGGTATGGGTGAAACAGAATGAAGAAATTAATCCCTTTTATTGTTGTTTTGGTAGTTTTTTTAATGACCGCCTGCAATGATGACAGTGAAAAACTCTATGTATATAACTGGGGCGACTATATGGATATGGACGTTGTGAAAGAGTTTGAAGAAGAGTATAATGTGAAAGTTATATATCAAGAGTTTGCTACAAATGAAGATTTATATGTTAAAATTAAAAACTCATCTGAGCCTATGGACGTTATATTTCCATCTGAATATATGCTTGAGAGAATGTCAAATGAAGGTCTTTTAAATGAACTGGACTTCAGTAAGTTAGATAATTTTAAATATGTTGACAAAGACTTGACAGGAATGAGTTATGATAAAGAAAATAAATATAGTGTACCGTTCTTTTGGGGTACTGTAGGAATTATTTATAATTCTGAAAAATATCCTGAAGGATTGCAAAAGTGGGCAGATTTGTGGAATGAAAAGTATAAAAAGGATATGGTTTTATATTATTCACAACGTGATATTTTGATGGTTGCTTTAAAGAAACTAGGATATAGTATGAATACTTCTGATGAAGCCCAGCTCGAAGATGCAAAGAATGAACTGATTGATCAAAAGCCACTTGTGTATGCGTATTTGGGTGATGAAATAAAAGATATTTTAATCGCTGAAGATGCTAATGTTGGTGTTGTGTATTCCGGAGATGCGGGAATCGTAATAGAAGAAAATCCTAAATACAAATATGTCCTTCCTAAGGAGGGCACGAATCTTTGGTTTGACGTTGCTGCAATTCCTAAAAATGCAAGAAATGTTAATAGAGCACACGACTTTATTAATTTTCTATTAAGACCGGAAATCGCCGCAAGAAATGCTGAATATTTACAGTATGCGACAGTAGAATCAGAAGCTAAGAAATATCTTCCTGAGTCTTTGGTGAATAATGAGGCACTGTATCCTGATAGGACAAATATGACAAATTTTGAAATTTTTGAAGACCCATCTCAAAAGTTGAAACTTTATGATAGAATTTGGACAGAATTTCAAAGTGGATACAAGAAAAAATAGGGGAGTTAAAAACTCTCCTTTTTATTTTTCTTGGGTATAAATTTTTATAACAATCATCAAAAAGATTAAAAACTTGTTTAGGATATATTATAGTGGGTATAAAATATTGGGAAGGAGTGAGAGAAATGCTACTTGATTATTCTGAGTCGGTTGAAACTGACATAGAAAGAATACGAGAATTTAATTCTAAATTGGTAAGCTTAGTCAGAGAATATATCACTGATGAAGATGTTATATTTGACGTAAAGCTTATTTTAAACGAGCTTACAATAAACTCTGCACTCCATGGTAATAGGCTTGATCCGGATAAATTGATAACGGTCTATGTACATATTCAGGATTCCGAAATCAAAATCGTAGTAAAAGATCAAGGTTGTGGCATCGATTGCATAAAACCGAATAAAGAACACAACTCTGAATTTGTCGGAGGTAGAGGGCTCTGCCTTGTAGATGCGGTTGTGGATGAGTTTGAAGCTTGTAAAAATCGTGTTGTATGTGTGAAATATTTATAAAATTATACTCCTGTTTACGGGAGTTTTTTATTTAATTAAAAAAATATCTAACAAAAAGACGGCAAAGCATATAAGCTTTGCCGTTTTAATTTTTTATATTTATTTATTTTCATATGGTTCCAGAAATGCGTGGAAATGTCTCATTGGGAGATTGTGTCCCCAAAGAATTCGCATATTCGGAATGCTTTCTCTGTCTTCATAGAGCGCTTTTACAGCAGCAATTACATAGTCTAGATGCTCTTGTGTAAGTCTGCTTCTATCGATTGCAAATCGTACTACATTCGCAAGTTCAGCTTGTTGTTCAGGTGTTTTCAAGTCGTATTCCATTGAGAAATCTCCGAGCTCAGCAACTCTTATGCCGTATCTTCTGATGAGTTCAAGTGAGAAGCCTTGACCTGCAAAAGTTTCGTGGCCACGTTTGCCGTCGAAAAATTCGTCCATATTGATGTAGACCGCGTGACCTCCGGCAGGAAGTACGACACCCTTGACGCCAGCTTTATAAAAACCTTGTGCAAGATATTCGCATTGTTTAACACGACTGTCCATATAGTTGAAGTTGCAACTTTCGTATAGACCGACACTTAAAGCCATAATGTCGCGACCGCTCATTCCGCCGTATGAGTCGTTACCATAGCATGAAATTTGTTTTACTTTAAGTCTTACACCGACGTCCATTTTGATTGAGCCGTCTTCGTTGAAGTCGGAAAACTTTTGCCAGAAGAGACCTTTATCTCTGAATGCGAGCATTCCACCCATATTTGCGTGACCGTCTTTCTTTGCAGACATACAAAAACCGTCACAATAAGAGAACATTTCAGTTGCAATTTCTCCAATTGACTTGTCTTTGTAGCCTTCTTCGTTCATCTTTATGAAATATGAATTTTCAGCCCAACGTGCAACGTCAAAGATTAGAGGAATATCATATTTGTGAGCAATTTTATTCACTTCTCTTATATTTGCCATTGAAACAGGTTGTCCGCAAACGGTATTGTTTGTAATACACATAAAGATCAACGGAACGTTTTCAACACCAACTTTTTGGATGAGCTCTTCAAGTTTTTCGAGGTCCATATTTCCTTTAAACGGATTCTTATCATATTTTCCGCCTTCAGGAATTTCATATAGCAGTTTTTTGTTGTATAGATTTCTTGGAATTGAGCCCATTTGCTTTATATTTCCTTCGGTTGTGTCGAAGTGACCGTTTGACGGAATTGTGAAAACTTTTCCCGGATGTCTTTCTTGTAAAATATTTCTAACAATTTCCATAAGCACTGATTCAGCTGCACGACCTTGTTGTATAATAAAAGAATTTGGACGTTCCATTTGGGCGGCTCCACCATTAAATAGACCACCCTCATATTCACAAAGATAAACTTCGTCCATCATTTTCTTGACGTCTCTGCAGTCCGTTCTAACAAGATCTAAAATCTTTTTCCAGTTTTTTTCGCCGCCACGTTCGAAAATATCACGGAAGGTGTCCAAAAGAACATAGTACCCCGTATTTCTTCCGTATGCTTCGTCTCCATAAAATAGAGAAGCCCATTGAGTATTCGTCATTGCTGTGGTTCCCGAATCTGAGAGCATATCAATTGTAAGAAGTCCTGATGGGAATGCAAATTCATTGTAGTGTGTAGCTTTTAAAGCCGTTTCACGTTCCTCCACTGTTACTGTAGGCAAATCCCTAACCGCATATGTAAAATGTGTCGGCGTAGGAACATTTAAAGAATATTTTTCAGTCATAATATACCTCCATTAATAGTTTATCGAGCATTTCCGCTCCTTAAAAACTTAAAGGTGTTTAAATATAGATAATTTAAGCAACTTTAGTATTATTATATACTTTTAATATATTAAAGTCAACATGATAAATTTGTAGAATTTATTTAATAAATAATTTAATATTTAAACTTAGTTATTTAATCATTAATTTATAATTATAAAATTAATAAAAATCTCTATTTAATCATATTTTATCCGCTATTTACTTGAATAATCAAAGATTGGCTGTTATAATATACGTTAGGAGATGATAATTTGAAAGATATTAGAAATATAGCCATTATTGCTCACGTTGACCACGGCAAGACTACGCTTGTTGACGCTATGCTTAAACAGTCAGGTATTTTTAGGCAAAACCAAGTAGTTCAAGACCGTGTAATGGACTCTAATGACCTAGAACGTGAAAGAGGTATCACAATTACAAGTAAAAATACCTCTGTAGTTTATAATGACACAAAAATAAATATTATAGACACACCGGGCCACGCAGATTTCGGTGGTGAAGTTGAACGTGTTTTGAAGATGGCAGACGGGGTTCTTTTACTTGTTGACTCATTTGAAGGCCCAATGCCACAAACTAAGTTCGTATTAAAAAAAGCATTTGAACTTAACTTAAAAGTAATTGTAATAGTTAATAAAATCGACAGAAAAGATGCGAGAGTTGACGAGGTTATCGATGAGGTTCTAGATTTATTTATTGAGCTTGGAGCCGGTGATGAACAGTTGGAAGCACCGTTTTTATTTGCGTCCGCAAGAGACGGTTATTGTGGATACAGCGCACTCGAACCTGCAAAAGATTTGCATGAACTTTTTGATGCGATTGTAAAGTATATTCCTGCACCAAAAGTTGATGTAGATGGGCCTAAAAAGCTTTTGATTTCTACAATCGATTACAGTGAATATCTAGGTAGAATTGGAATCGGCAAAATCGAATCGGGAACATTGAAGGACAACGACAGCTGTATAGTTGTAAATCATAACGATCCGGATAGACATGTGCGTGCTAAAATTGCAGCATTATATGAGTTTGAAGGCTTGAATAGGGTTGAAGTAGAGTCTTCAACGGCTGGAAATATTGTTGCAGTTACAGGAATTTCAGATCTTGAAATCGGAGACACGCTTACGGTTGAAGGGGAAAGCCCAATCGAATTTGTAAAAATCAGTGAACCTACAATTTCCATGACATTCAGTGTTAACGATTCACCTTTTGCTGGAAGGGAAGGCAAGTTTGTCACATCAAGACAACTCAGAAGCAGACTTATGAAAGAAATTGAAACAAATGTTTCTATGAAGATTGAAGAAACTGATTCGACAGACAGCTTTATTGTTAAAGGAAGAGGGGAGCTTCATATTTCAGTTCTTATTGAAACGATGAGAAGAGAAGGATATGAATTCCAAGTATCGAAACCGCAAGTTCTTTATAAGAGGGATGAAAATGGACAAAAGCTTGAACCTATAGAAGAGGTTATCATCGATGTTGACGCTGCTTATATAGGTTCAATTATGGATAAACTTGGTCAAAGAAAAGGTGAGCTAAAGAATATGACCGAAAGCAGAGGTGGGTATTCAAGACTTGAATTTGAAATCCCTGCCAGAGGTCTTATCGGATATAGACAAGAATTCTTAACTGACACCAGGGGAGAAGGAATTATAAATACTGAATTTAAAGACTTTGAACCATATAAGGGTGACATTCCTAAGAGACAAATGGGATCACTTATTGCGTTTGAAAATGCAACATCGACAGCTTACGGACTATTCCAAGCACAAGACAGAGGAAATCTGTTCATTGGACCGGGTGTTGAGGTCTACGAAGGAATGATTGTAGGAGAAAATCCTAAGGGACTCGATATTGAAGTTAACGTTGGTAAGGAAAAACAAAAGACAAATATGAGAGCTGCCGGTTCTGACGAAAACCTAAGACTTGTTCCACCGATTACGATGTCGCTTGAAGAAGCACTTGAATTTATTGAGGATGACGAACTTCTTGAAGTAACTCCAAATTCATTAAGAATTAGAAAGAAGATTTTGTCAAATCAAAAGAGATATAAATCAAAAAAATAGATTTAATTTGAGGTAGAAGAATTGAAGGAATTGATAATACCGATTTTAAGCAATTTACTTTGGATAAATATAATACTTGCTATTGCGGTGATCATTATGGAGAGACGTAATCCAACCACTACGTGGATGTGGATTACGATTCTCGTTCTTTTGCCGGGTTTTGGATTTTTTATATATTTATGGCTTGGAAGAAGTTTTAAAAAGCGAAAAATGTTTGAGGACAAATTCGTAAAAGATAGGCTTCAAAGTCATGGCCTTATTGGCGGCAAGCAAATATTGCACCGCGATATGGACAAACAACAAATATTTCCGTTTAACGAATATGCAGATATGATTGAAATGCATTTCAGGAACGGAGATTCTGTACTTACTATGGACAATGAATTCTTTCCGATTTTTGATGGGGAAGAATTTTTTGACATGCTTTTTAAAGAAATTGAAAATGCTAAAAGTTCAATTTATATTCAAACATATATTATGAGAAGCGACAATATGGGAAAAAGACTCTGCGATATTTTGAAGAAGAAGGCAAGAGAGGGTTTAGATGTAAAACTTTTGATTGACGGAATGGGTTCGAGAAGGCTTCACTCTTCAGATATAAAAAAGATGCGTGAAGCCGGCGTTCAAGTTGAAATATTTTTCCCATTCTTTTTGAGTTTCGTTTCACCGAGAATTAATTATAGAAATCATAGAAAAATCTATATCTTAGATGGCAAAATAGGATATCTTGGCGGTTTTAACGTTGGAGATGAATATTATGATGGTGGGAAAAAATGGGAATCTTGGAGAGATTCCGTTATAAAAATAAAGGGTTCTGCAGTATATATGTTGAAATACAGATTTATTCTTGATTTCAATTTTGCGTCCGGAAGTAAACATGTTAAATATGGAGACGAGATTAATGAGTTCAGAGGAAAAAGTGCGTGTCAAATTGTTACATCAGGGCCGGATAATGAATGGCCGAGCATAAAAGATGGCTTTTTAAAAATGATTTCTTCTGCGAAAGAGAGTATATATATTGAAACACCATATTTTATCCCAGATGATTCAGTGCTTGAGAGCCTCAGGGTTGCTATACTTTCGGGAGTAAAAGTAAAACTTCTTCTTCCGTTTAAAGGTGATCATCCGTTCGTTTTTTGGGCATCGCTATCTTTTGCAGGCAAAATTTTGGAAGCGGGTGGAGAAGTTTATTTCTATAAAAAAGGTTTTCAACATTCTAAGGTTATAATTATGGATAACAAGATGGTTTCAATGGGAACTGCGAACATGGATGTCCGAAGTTTCCAACTCAACTTTGAAGCAAATGCTTTTATTTATGATGAAAAAATTGCAAGACAATTTTCTGAGAAGTTTATTGAAGATATAAGAGAAAATTCATATTGCCTAACATTCGAAGAATATAAAAAGAGGAGCAATTGGATCAGAATAAAAGAAAATGTTTCAAGACTGGGTAGCCCTATCTTATAGGAGGGAAAATGATTTATAAAAATGGCAAACTATTAGATGAAAAACCATATTTAAATGATAATTTTATTTATGAAGTTATAAGAAGCGAAGATGGAGTTTATATGTTTTTAGAAGATCACATGAAGAGATTATATGGAAATCTTGAAAAAGCAAACAAAACAGAATTGTTTGATAAAATAAAGGGTATAATGTCGGATTTTAAGCCTGAAAGAAATGTTGAAAGCGTCATGATTATTGTTGATGGCGAAGATGTTTTTATGGAAGATATGAAAATTCGAGAAGTGACGGACTTTGAAAGAAAAAATGGAGTCAATATCGGGCTTTACGAATTTGAAAGGCTAAATCCGGAAAGAAAGATTTATAGAAAGAATTTTAAAAAAGAGGTTCAAGAAATCATGGAAAGAAATGATTTGTTTGAGCTTCTTCTGTATAATGGCAACGAGGTTCTCGAGGGTTCAAGATCCAATTTTTATTATATAAAAGACGGAAAAATTTTTGAGCCTACAAAGAAAAAAACTTTGCCTGGAGTAGTTAAAAAGAATTTTTATAAGATGTGCGAAGAGAGGCTATCTTTGGAAGTGGAAGAGAGGGAGCTTTCACTTGATGAACTTAAAACAATTGACGGTGCGCTTCTTTCGGGAACAGGAATGGATGTAGTTTCTGTAAAAAGTATAAATGGAAGAGAATTGAGCGGGAAAGATTATGAACTATCGATTGAACTCGCCCAAAAATTTAGAGAATTTATAGATGATTACAAGAAAGAGTTTGAAGAAACGAGGGTATAATGAAATACGATTTTGAAACATTAGCAAATAGAAGAGAACAAGGTTCTGTAAAATACAGAAAAACATTTATGGAATTTCCAAATTTACCGTCAGATACAATTCCACTTTCAACAGCAGACATGGAATTTAAAAATCCACCGGAAATGGTCGAAGGATTGAAAAAGTTTTTAGATGAAATGGTTCTTGGATACACTGAAGCAAACGAAGATTTCAAGGAAGCTTTGAAATCGTGGCTCAAAAGAGTGCACGATTTTGAAGTTAAGGATGAATGGATGGTAAACAACACGGCGGTCGTTCCTGCGATTTTTAACGCTGTAAAATCGCTCACAAACGAAGGAGACGGCGTAATAGTTATGTCTCCGGTATATTTTCCTTTTTTCAGTGCAGTCACTTCACAAGGAAGGAAGCTTGTTGACGCTCCTCTAATTGAAAAAGACAACAGATTTTATATCGATTTTGAAAAGTTTGAAGAACTTGCCAAAATGAAAGAAAACAAAGTGCTTCTTTTCTGTTCACCTCATAATCCGGTTACACGCGTTTGGACAAGAGAAGAACTTGAAAAGCTTGAGAAAATAATTCTTGAAAACGATTTGTATTTGATAAGCGATGAGATTCACTCGGACATAATAATGCCGGGTCATAAACATATTGTATTTCAAACGTTATCGGATGAACTCGCAGACAGAACAATCACATTCACATCGGCATCAAAGACATTCAATCTCGCCGGAATGGGAGTTTCTACAACAATTATAAAAAATCCTGAGCTCAAAAAGAATTTTATACAAGCAGTTATGGGCGTTCAATCGTATGCAAACTCGGCACTTGGTTTTAAAGCTGCTGAAATCTGCTACAATGAATGCGAAGAATGGATGAATCAGTTCATTCAAAAGATTGTTGAAAATCAAAATGTTTTGATGGATGAACTCAAAGAAACAAAGATTAAGTTTGTTAAACCGGAAGGAACTTATTTAATGTTTCTCGACTTCCGCGCATACGATATAACGCGTGAGGAAAGAGAAAAAACTCTTGCAGAGGATTGTGCTGTGATTTTTGACCACGGACATAAGTTCGGGGAAGTTGCAGACGGATTTGAAAGAATAAACCTTGCCGCTCCGACAGAAGTTATAAGAAACGCTGCAAGAAGACTAAAAAAATATTTTAATTAAATCACTTAAACACTTTTCAATTTCGAGAAGTGTTTTTTGTTTATGCAAAAATGTATTCGAGAGATTTAACGAAAAATTGCGCTTAAAACACTTGTAATTATAAATGGAATTTGGTATAATAGATTTTGTTATAAACATGCTGAAGTGGCTCAGTCGGTAGAGCAGCTGATTCGTAACCAGCAGGTCGCAGGTTCGATTCCTGTCTTCAGCACCAATCAAAACGTTACAATTTTAATGGTTGTAGCGTTTTTTTGTTTTTGTGAATTTTATAAAAAATCAACATAAAATCATAAAATTAAATGGTTATTGCTGACAAATTGCTGACAAAACACGCAGTTCTGAACTTCACATTATTGCAAAAAATCTACAGCTTTTACCAACTCACGAGATCCATTTATTACATAAAATCTGTCGGTGGTTTCGAAGTCAGCATGACAGAGTTACAAAATAAATCAATAAATCTTATTAATATAATTTTGGTTTAATTATTTTTTTTGGGTATAAATATTGTGAAAGAATTTTATAAGTGCAATTAATCATAGAAAATATAGCATAAATATATTGATTACACAAAAAGTACTTAACTAAAACCGCAAAACTCCGTTTATATAACATATCTTGTTTCAGACTTTGAAAAATTTGTTTTTATAAATGGAAATACAAATGCGTGGGGAAAAATAGTAGGAGGTAAACATGAACAAATCGGAAAAGCCATCATATCTAAAAATATTTTTTAGGTCACTTGGGTTGATTTTTAAAAGTGCGCCGACCAAAGTTACATTTCTTATGATAATTTTGGCACTGCAAATTTTTATTCCTGTCGTTCAAGCGACGGCGATTGCAAAATTCATAGACAGCGTAAAAACGCTATCGGATGTTAAATCGGCGATACTTATAATGTTACCGTTTATCATTGCGGTGCTCATAGATTTTTTGGTGGGCCCGCTGATGATGATTGTGCAAGGGGAATGCACAGATTCACTTGTTAAAAAGGTGAATATGGATCTTTTTAATAAAGTCTCAGAAGTGGATAACTTAAACACATTGGACAATCCTGAATTTTACGACAGACTCAATATGCTTCAAATGGAAATCGCATTCAGACCGATAAATTTGATTGTATTTTCATTTTCTATCATAAGAATTTTCGTTACAATCGTGGTTATGTTTGCTCAGCTGTCGGCTTACTCCATTTGGATTCCACTAGCATTTTTGGTGGGTATTTTCCCTCAAAGTTATATCGTCTACAGACTTCAAGTGGCAGCTTATGAAAACACCGTCACAAGATCGCCTTTTGTAAAACAATTAAACTATTATAGGGACATATTGCTCGGAAGAGATTTTTCAAAAGAAAGAGTTGTCTTTAAATATGGCGACAAATTTAAAGAAGATTATGATGAAATTATTGATAGAATTAATGGGGAATCCGCTAAAGACAGAAGAAAGAAGGGACTTGCCGGAGTGCTTGTTTCAATTTTTGGAGTCGTGGTTTTATCCATAACAATAGTTTTATTTGTGAAAAACGTGGTAGCCGGAATTTACACCATCGGGGCTCTTTCCCTATTTCTAAATTATCTTTTATACACTGCAAGAAGCTCCATAAGATTTATCGAGGAAGGCTCGATGCTTCTTGAAACGGAACTTTTTATGAATACTTATTTTGAATTTTTGGATTTCGATTTCAATATGGCTTCCGGAGATTCAAATTGCAACGATGTGAATAAAATTGAATTTAAAAATGTGTCCTTCAAATATCCGGGAAGAGATGACTATGCTTTGGAAAATGTGAGCTTCGATTTTAACGTCGGGGATAGGCTTGGAATTGTGGGCGTAAACGGCTCGGGGAAAACCACAATTATGAAGCTTTTATTGAGGCTATATGACGCCGATAGCGGTCAAATTCTCATAAACGGCGAAGACATTAAGGAATACGATGTTGACGAGCTTAGAAGTTCCTTTGGAGTGCTCTTTCAAGATTTCAATAAATACGAAATCACTTTTCGCGAAAATGTGGAGCTGAGCGATATAAATAGAAATTCCAAGAATGATCTCGCCCAGTCAATACATCGTTCAGGCGCTGATTCAGTACTGAAAAAATTCGGCAATAATATGGAAACGCATTTGGGTAAAATTTACAATGACGGTGTGGAAATTTCGGGCGGCGAGTGGCAAAGAATTGCAACCGCAAGAACTCTCTATCACGGAGGAAATGTGCTGATATTTGACGAACCGACGAGCGCACTTGATCCGATACAAGAAAAAGTTTTCTGGGAAAATCTTTTGGAAGACTCCAATATCAGATCCGCAATTTTTACTACGCATAGAATTCAAGGTTTAAGAAGAGCGACAAAATTTATTGTGCTTGATGCTGGAAAAGTTGTAGAAGAAGGAAGTTTTGATGAGTTGATGAATGCAAACGGAAAGTTTTTCGAGCTATTTAATGCACAAAACTAATTGTAGTTAGAATTTATATAAATAAAAATATTTCAATAAAAAAAGAGTACTGCATCTAAAACGTAGAAAGCACTCTTTTTTTATTGCTCATAATTGGGTATAATGTATGTATGAGGTGTAATATGGAAGTATTGAAAAATGTATCTATTAAACCATATACGTCGATGAAAGTCGGAGGGAATGTAAAAGAGATTTTCTTTCCGGAAGATACTGACGATATTATAGATGTTTTAAATAAATGTAATGAAGTAATTGTAATAGGGAATTGTTCCAATCTTATTATTCCAGACGGGTATTATGATAAAAGTTTTATGATTTTAAGGGACAATTTTTCCAAAATCCGAAAGGACGGATATAGAATTGTGGCTGAATCCGGAGCCACTATGAAAGCACTGAGCAGGTTCGCACTTAAGTCTTATTTAAAAGGTTTTGAATTTTTGGACGGAATTCCGGGAACTGTAGGTGGCGGAATTTTTATGAATGCAGGTGCGTATGGACCGGTTATAAGCGACGTTTTGGAAAGTGTTAGAGCAATTAGAGACGGTAAGATTGTAAGTTATACAAAAGAACAACTCGATTTTTCGCAAAGGCACAGTTCATTTCAAACAAACGGAGAAATAATTGTTGGTGCGACATTTATAGGCGAAGAAGGTGACCAAAAAGAAATCGAGTCTGTTATTAATGATTTGAACGGAAGAAGACGTGAAAAGCAACCACTCGAATATCCTTCATGTGGAAGTGTGTTTAAGAGACCTGAAAACGGTTTTGCGTCAAAGATTATAGATGAATGTGGACTTAAAGGTCTAAGAATCGGCGGGGCGGAAGTCTCAAAGAAACACGCCGGCTTTATTATAAATGTCGACCATGCAAGTTATGAAGATGTAGTTTCACTTATTCAAAAGGTTCACGATATTGTCCTTGAGAAGACGGGAATAAGTTTGGAAACTGAAGTCAAGATTTTGAGGTGATATTATGGAAATTGTTATAGTCACAGGACTTAGCGGTGCGGGAAAGACCGCTGCTTTAAATGTTTTGGAAGATGAGGGCTATCTTTCAATAGACAATTTGCCTACACCTCTTATAAGAGATTTGGTTGAACTTATGGAGGAAACTCCGGAGATAAATAAAATTGCACTTGCTCTTGACCAAAGGGGACGCGTATTTAAACGTGAACTTTATAAAACTATAAAAGATTTAAAAGATGACTACGGAGCAAAGGTTTTATTCTTAAATGCAACGGACAATGAGCTTATCAAGCGTTTCAAGGAGAAGAGAAGACTTCATCCAATGAGTCCCGGAGGTACAATTGTCGAAGGCATTCGAAAGGAAAGAGAACTCATGGATCGGGTTATGGATCTTTCGATTCCGATAGATACCACGAATTTGACTTTAGGTGAACTCAAAAATATTATTCACAGTTTGGTTTTAAATGATAAAAATGAAATCTCAGTTATTTTTAAAACTTTCGGATTTAAAAACGGAATTGTTGCTGACGCCGATTTAGTCTTTGATGTGCGATTTATCACAAACCCATATTATGTGTCGGAACTAAAACTAAAGAGTGGATATAATCCTGATTGTTATAATTTTGTTTTAGCTCAAAATGAGAGCGGTGAATTTATTGAAAAAGTACATGATTTATTGAAATTTTTGATTCCACTATATGAAAATGAGGGCAAGGAGCAACTTATAGTTGCTTTCGGTTGCACAGGTGGAAGACAACGTTCAGTGAGTGTTGCAAGGAGACTTGCAGAACTTCTAAAAGAGTCTGGAATAAATATAACTATTATAAATCGAGATTTAGATGAGGCACACAATGATTAAACTTGCGGCAATAGGCGGCGGAACAGGACTTAGTGTTCTATTAAACGGCCTTAAGAAAAAATTTGAAGTTTCTGCTATTGTTACGGTTGGCGATAATGGCGGAGGAAGTGGAATTTTAAGAGAGGATTTAAACATGCTCCCACCAGGTGACATAAGAAACTGTCTTCTTGCACTTTCGGAAGCACCGGACGATTTGAGGAAACTTTTAAGTTATAGATTTGAAGACGGTTCTTTAAAGGGACAGTCACTTGGAAATTTGATTATAGCAGGTATGGTTAAGAGCGAAGGTTCTTTTGAAAATGGAATTCAAGTTGTTTCTAATGTCTTAAATTTAAAGGGCAAGGTTTATCCGGTGACAATTGACAATATGGATTTGTGTGCAGTTCTTACTGACGGTGTACAGGTAAGAGGTGAGTCTGAGATTGCGATTTTTGCTTTAAAGAGGAAAGCGGGAATTAAAGAGCTTTCATTGATGAATCACGTAAATATTTCTGAACATGCAAAAGAGGCGATTTTAAACGCTGACGTTGTCACATTGGGGCCGGGAAGTTTATACACATCTGTTATATGTAATCTCCTTGTTGACGGCGTAAGAGAGGCGTTAAAGGACAAAAAAATCGTTTATATTGCGAACGTCATGACTCAACCTGAGGAAACGAATGGATATACTCTTTATCATCACGTTGAGGAAGTTGAGCGATATCTGGGTCGTGAAATTGATTTTGTACTTGCAAATGATGTGCTTCCGAAGAGAGAACTCATAGAAAAATACAGTTTTGAGGGTAGCATTCCCGTAGTTGTTACAAATGAGGATCGAGAAATTTTAAATACTAAGCTAATAACGGGTGAATTTCTCGAAGTTAAGAGCGGTTATGTAAGGAGTAATTCCAAAAATATAACCGATACACTTTCGGAGCTTTTTGATGTATAATTGCTATTTGCTAGGGAAAAATATTAAGAATTCACGCTCCGGAGAGATTTATCGAGAATTGTCGGTAAAAGACAAGATAGATTTTTTATATGAAAACGCGGACATGAATCTGGACGAGATTCCGGAATTTGTGAGATTTATAAAGGAAACCGGTGCAAGAGGATTTAATGTTACGGCACCGTATAAATCTGAGATAATAAAATATCTTGATGAAATGTCGGAAGCGGTCAAAGTACTTGGTGCAGCTAACACTGTCATAAATGAAAATGGAAAACTTGTAGGATATAACACTGACGTGTACGGAGCAAAGGCGGCGTATGGAGAATTTTTAAGATATGGTAAAACATTGATTCTTGGAAGAGGAGGAGCTGCGAGAGCTCTTGTTTATGCGTTTAAAGATTTGGATTTGACTTTATATGTAAGAGATTCGAGTGAAAATGATATACTTTTAAAGATAAAGCCGGATCTTAATTTTATTTATGATTTAGAGAATTGCGATTTTACAAATATTATTAATGCCACAAGCGTCGGTTTTAATGAGGATAAGGCTATTATTACAAAGAAATTCAATTCACAGAAAACGGCAGTGGATATTATTTATACGCCTGAGTGCACTCTTTTTCTAAGCGAGATGAAAAAACAGGGTGTAGAAATAAAAAATGGATACGATATGCTATATTATCAGGCGGTTGAAGCATATAAGTTATATAAGAGTGAGGAAAATGATTAGAATTATTGCAGGTTCATGTTCAATTGAAAGCGAGAGGCAAGCTCTCTCTCTTGCGATTGAATTAAAAAAACGTGGAATAACTGAAATGAGAGCGGCACTTTTTAAGCCGCGAACCGATCCTAAAGATTTTCAGGGCATCGGTTGGAAAGGACTGCCGATTCTTGATAAAATTAGAGAGATGGGCATGAAAACAGTTACAGAAGTTATAGGTGTAAGTCAAATTGAGAAACTTTATGACCATGTCGATATTTTTCAGATCGGTGCAAGAAATATGCAAAACTTTGAGCTTTTAAGAGAGATTGGGAAAACTGATAAGCCTGTAATTTTAAAACGAGGTTTTTCAAACACAGTTCACGAATTCTTAAAAGCAGCGGAATATATAAAACTTGAAGGAAATAATAAGATAACCCTTTGCGAGAGGGGGATTAGAAGCTTTGACGATGTTACGAGAAATGTTTTGGACATCGGGGCAATTATTTATATTAAAGAAAACACTGACTATAAAATTATTGCGGATCCTAGTCATTCAATGGGGAAACGTGATTTTGTAAGACGTGCAGCAAGAGCTGCAGTTGCTGCCGGTGCGGACGGAATAATTGTTGAAGTGCATGAAAATCCGGAAATTGCTCTAAGTGATTCGAAGCAAACAATTCCGCTTGGAACATTTGATAAAATTTTGGAGGATTTGTGGAAAAAATAATTTTAAAATCCTTAAAAAATAAATCAGACTATATAGACACAGAAGAATACTTGGTTGTTGCTGACAGGAAATTAAAAGGTTTATATCCGGATATTTTTCCTGATAACACTATGTTTATTGAGGGTGGAGAGTGTGCGAAAACAAAAGAAGTTTTATTTTCAATAGTTGAGCGAATGCACGAGTTGTCGCTTACTAGAAATTCGACACTTTATGTAGTTGGAGGCGGAACTATTTCCGATGTAGCGTCTTTTGCCGCTGGTATTTATATGCGAGGAATAAGACATGTAATTCTTCCTACGACACTTTTGTCGATGACAGATGCGGCGATTGGAGGAAAGTGTGCGATAAATTTTATGCATGCAAAGAACAATGTAGGAATTTTTAAAGAGCCGGACATTGTTTATGTCGATGCGGACTTTACAAATACTCTTGAAGCGGATGACTTAAAAGATGGTTTTGTGGAAGGTTTTAAACTTGCAGCACTATTTGATAAAGATGTTGCAATCAAAATGTTTGAACTTTTAAAAGCCGGAGAAAAAGAGAAACTCATAAACAAAATGACTGAGTATGCACCTTTTAAAAAAGCAAAAATTGTCGAGATGGATTTTCGAGATAAGGCAATAAGAAATCTTTTAAATGCCGGACATACCGTTGCCCATTTTTTAGAAAGCCAATCTGATTATAAAATAAGTCACGGAAAGGCGGTTGCGATGGGGCTCTTCATGGAGGCGATGCTCGGATATTCTGATGAGGAGACAATTCAAATTTTTAGAGAATTTTATGAGATTTTATATGGAAAACCGGAGATTAAAAAAGATATAGATTTTGATTTCAGTGCGGACAAAAAAGCTGTGGACAAAGAATCTATAGATGTTCCGATTGTGGAATCTATTGGAAAAGGGAAGATTGTGAGGGTAAAAAGAGCGTGGTTGGAAGAAAATTTGAAAAAAATTTTGATGAAAATTTAAAAATTCCATATTTACCATGTTCATCAAAAAGCTACAGTCACAGATTTTTGGTTTTGAGTTATGTTTTAAATAGACCGACAAAAATTAAGAACTTTAGTTTTTCAGAAGATGCAAATATAACGCTTTCTGCTCTTTATGATAATTATAAATTCAAATATTATAATAGTCGCTTTGGGAAAACCGCAGAACTTATACTTCTTCCTAAATGGAAAACTAAGAAGGAAGCACATTATTTAAAAGATAGCGGTAGCAGTCTAAGATTTCTCATTCCGGTTTTTCTGGACGGGAAGAAACATAAGCTCGAAGGAAGTGAACGACTTTTTGAAAGACCGCTTGATTACTACGAAAAACTTTTTAAAGATGAGGGAATTGAGTTTAAAAAATCAAAGGATTCTATTGAATTTTTTGGAAAAATAACTCATAAAAAATTTGATGTAGACATCTCAAAGTCAACACAGTTTGCCTCAGGCATGATGATGGCGGGCGTTAATCAATTTGATGTAAATTATGGCGAGGGGCCAAATATTCAATATATCCACCAAACTGAAGACGCAATTCTAAGAATGAATAAGAGTTCTGAAAAAATAGAAGTTCATGTGCCTGAAGATATGAGCAATAGAGCTTTTTTTGAAGTATTAAAATATTTTAATAGACTTGACGGCGATATGCCGAAAATAAAAGCTGCAAAATCGACCGATAACATAATAGAAGAGTGGCTTAAATCAAACAAAAGTATTTTTGATTTAAGCAACAATTTGGATCTTGCACCGGTTTTTACTGCGGCACTTGCAATAAAGTCGGCAATGAATGGAAAAAGATATAAAATTATAGGTATAAAAAATCTTGCGTTTAAGGAATCGAATAGAACTCTTGAAATAAAAAAAGTTTTGAATTTGTTCGGCTATGCTGTTTCAATTGGGCGAGATGCAATTGTTATTTGCGGAAGAACTTCGGATTTTGATTATGAACGGCCGATTTATCTTAATCCGAAAGAACACAGGATTTTTCATATGGCGCTCATACTTTCATGTTTTCATAAGGGGAGAGTATTTATTAAAAATAAAGAATGCCTAAAAAAATCACATTTTGAGCTATATAGTTTTTTGGGGAGGATGAAATGAGTTTTTCTATTGGAAAAGTTGTAAAATTTAATATTTTCGGAGCTTCCCATGACATTTGCGTTGGAGGAAGTTTAGAGGGACTCCCTGCAGGAACAAAGATAGACTTTGAAAAAATAAAATCAAATCTCGAAAGGCGAAGACCGAGTTTAAAAGGCGAGACAAAGAGAGTCGAAAAGGATGATTTTTTATTTGTGTCGGGTTTGGAGGACGGATACACGACGGAAGCACCTTTTACTTTTGCGATTAAAAACGAGGATATAAAACCGGTAGATTATGAAGAGATATCGAACATATTTAGACCGGGACATGCGGATTATTCTAAGTATGTAAAATATAACGGGAATGCTTTTAAAACCGGCGGAGGAATATTTTCCGGCAGAATGACTGCACCTATAGTTGTCGCAGGCACTGTTGTAAGGGATATACTTTTAAAAATGGGTATCACGCTTGAATCAAAGACAATTTTCGGAGAATCGGGCACAGGAGCCAAAATAAAAGTCTCTGTTCACGGAGTTAAAGCGGGTGTAGGCGAACCGTTTTTCGACAGCTTCGAATCTGAAATTGCGCATGCGATGTTTTCAATACCTGCAGTAAAGGGCGTGAATTTCGGAGAAATAGAAAATCTGTACAATAAAAAAATCGAATATATATATGAGGAGTACGAGATTAAAGACGGTGAACCGAAACTAAAACACAACTATTGGGGCGGAGTTGACGGTGGTATAACAAACGGCGAAGAAATTTATTTTTATATACTTCTAAAACCGATTCAAACACACGATTTTTCGATTCAAACAGTTGATAAGGAGTATAATGAAGTGAAGACGAAGTTCGAAGGTAGGCACGACAAGAATATTTCAAAACGTGTTCAAGTTGTCTTGGAGTCGATGACTGCGATAGTTTTATATGATTTAATAAGGAGAGGGTCGAAGTGAATATAGTTTTAATCGGAATGCCTGGTTGCGGAAAGACAACTCTTTCGCTCGAACTTAGAAAAATGCTTGGCTACAAGGCAATTGACTCGGATAGGTATATAAAAAAAACATCCGGAATGACTGTTGATGAACTTTTTGAAATCGGCGAAGATTTTTTTAGAATAGAGGAAACAAAAGCACTCGTCGACATAATGAATAAATATGATAGAACTGTAGTCGCAACTGGAGGCGGTGTCGTTGAGAGGGCGTGCAACAAAGAGGTTTTAAAGAAAAACGGATTTGTTATTTTTATAAATCGCGATCTTAATGAAATCAGAAAAGTTTTGACCAGCAAAAATAGGCCGCTACTTAGAAATAATAAGGATAAAGTTTTAAATTTATTATATGAGAGACGAATTGACAAGTATAGAGATTTTTGCGATATGGAAGTTAGGGTCAATAACGGCTTATTTTTAACAGCGAGCTTTATAAAAGATGAACTTAGAAGGATGGGAATTGTAAAATGAGAATATTAGTAGTAAACGGTCCGAATCTTAGATATTTGGGTATCAGAGAACCGGAAAAATACGGCACGAAGTCACTAACGGATATAGAAAACGAATTGAGGTCTATGGCAGATTTAAATGACAATGACATAGAATTTTTTACATCAAATTCAGAAGGAGAAATAATCGACAGGATTCAGCTCAGAGATTACGATGGGCTAATAATAAATCCCGGAGCATATTCTCACTATAGCATTGCTATATTAGACGCTCTTCTTTCAATAGATGTGCCCAAAGTTGAAGTGCACATAACTAATGTGTTTAGACGTGAAGAAGAGAGAAGAAATCTTGTCACAGCTCGCGGTGCTGACGGAGTTATCGCCGGATTTGGAGATTATGTATATAAAATGGCTTTGAGCTATTTTTTGTAATTTTACATTAAAAATGTTATAATTAAAATGTATTATTAAGGAGGTATATTATGGCATTTAAATATGATTTAGATTATATTATCAATTTTGGTATTGAACTTTTAAAGACACCATCACCGACAGGGGACACACAAAAGGCTGTTAAACTTGTAAAGGATGAGCTTGAAAAATATTATCCTTGTGAATATACAAGAAAAGGAGCTTTGATTTGCAAAATTGAAGGCGAAAACAAGGAAGATGCTCTTTTATTGTCAGCACACGTTGACACACTTGGAGCAATGGTTAAGGAACTAAAACCGAACGGACGTTTAAAAATGAGTATGCTTGGTGGATATTCATGGGCAACTGTTGAAGGCCTTGAAGTCAGAATCCCTACAGAAGACGGAAGAGAGTACACAGGTACAATTATGACGACAGCTGCATCAAGCCATGTAAACGGTTCGCTCACACAATCAATCGAAAGAAATGATAAGAACCTTGAAATCCGTGTTGACGAAGTTGTAAAGAGCAAAGAAGATTTGGAAAAATTAGGAATTCAAGTTGGTGACTTCGTTTATTACAATACAGGAACAAGACTCTGTGATTCAGGCTATTTAAAGAGCCGTCACCTCGATGATAAAGCATGCGTTATTTCTCTTTTAGGTATTGCAAAATATTTGAAAGAAAACAATATAGTTCCACCAAGAACAACATATTTATTCATTTCAAACTATGAAGAAGTAGGTCACGGATCAAGTGCTGGAGTTCCAAAAGAAGTTACTGAATTTATTTCGGTAGATATGGCTGCCCCTGGACCTGGACAAACTTCAGACGAACAAAAAACAACAATTTGCGTTAAGGACTCAACCGGACCTTACGATATCGATATGAAGAGAAAACTAATAAAGCTCGCAAAAGAAAATGACATTCCATACGAACTCGATATCTACCCATTCTATGGATCAGACGCTTCTGCTGCACAAAGGGCAGGTGTTGATGCAAGAGCAGCACTAATTGGACCTGGTGTTGATGCAAGTCACAGCTTTGAACGTACACACATTGATGGTATTAAAGCAACAACTGACTTAGCACTCGCATATGTATTGGCAAAATAAAAGCAAATTAAAATGGCTACTATAAAAATAGTTAGCCATTTTTTATTTGTCCAGAAGAATTGTTCTTTCTTTTTCGGGAACAAGCATTCCGCCTGTCGACCAAGCAATGTGGGTTATATTTTCAAGAAAAATTTCTTCTTTATTTATAAACTTCAAAAATTCTGAAGCGTTTAAAAATTTTGTGAAAATCAAAGAACTTGCGGCGCTGGGCTCCACAAAAACGCCTTCGTTTTTATAAAGTTCTCTCATTAGTTCAAAAATAGAATTTTCATTTATAGTAAATATGCCAGAGAGAGTGTTTTTTGAGGATTCGCAGCATAATTCACTAGCTCTTCCCACTGCAAGTCCATCAGCTTCAGTTTTTCCATCCATGCCAATATCTTCAATACTTATTTTGCTGTTTAAACCTGTGGACATGCCAAGAAGCACCGATGCACTTCTTACAGGCTCTACATAGAATACGTAAACATTTTTACCGAAGATAGTTTTTAGGCCGTGCAAAATACCGGAAGGAGCCCCACCAACGCCGCAAGGAATATAAACAAATAGCGGATGATTATCGTCAACCAGAATTTGTTTTTCATTAAGCTGTTCTTTTAGTCTCAGGGCAGCGGTTGAATAGCCGAGAAACAAATTGATAGATTTTTCATCATCGACAAAATAACTTTTATCATCTTTGTCCGAAAGTATTCTTCCATTTTTGACAGCTTCGCTGTAGTTAGAATCATATTCAATTACGTTAACTCCGTTTTCTCGAAGAAGTTTTTTCTTCCATTCTTTTGCATCCTTACTCATGTGCACAATTGCATTAAAACCGAGTTTTGCACTTATTAGTCCGATTGAAATGCCGAGATTTCCAGTCGAGCCGACTTGAATCTTGTATCTGCTGAAAGAGTCTCGAAAAACATCAGAATCGAACTGAGAATAATCGATTTTAGTGTCTATAATATTTGCATTCGTCGCAAGAGTTTCTGCATATTTTAAAATTTCAAAAATTCCACCTCTTGCTTTCACACTTCCTGCAATCGGAAGAAGATTATCCTCTTTTAAATAGATATTATTTATGCTGAAATTATTTAATTTTAGAAGAGGGGACTCTATGATGCCGTTTGTCGGCTCAAGTTCTTTGAATGAAGATTTTAAAAACGGTGAAAATCTTATTAGTAGATCATTTGCCTCATATATTTGTTCGCTTGACACCTCATCATATAATGAATCTTTATCGAAGTTTGGATTTATCCACAAGAACTCTTTGTCAGATTTTAAATTTTTTATTATTTCATTTTCCATAATTTTGCTCCCTTTTTTCAATAAATAGTTTATTTTCCTAAATGTAATAAAAAGTGATAAAAAGAAAAGAAGCTAATTTGCTTCTTTTCTTTTAGTTAAATAAATCAATTGTTCCACCGCTATTTTCATTAGCACCTGGTTTTTGATCTTCCTTTGGAACTACAACATCACGCGGTTTTTTATTTTCCTTAGGTTTTGTTGTAGTGTTGTTTTTGTCTTTATTATCTTTATTTGTTTTGTTGTCTTTATTCGAATCCTCGCTGTCTCCCGTTTCAATATCCGGATCAAACAGATCTGAAGTTTCTCCGCCCTCATTTTGGGTATTTTCATTGTGAAGGTCACAATAACCTTGAGGATAGGAATAACCCCAGTCCGATGGAACAATGCCGTTATGAGCACTTGGTACGTATTGTGGCTTCCTATTTATACAAACAGTTGTCTTAACATGATCAATCGGGCAGTATGGATTTGCAAGAAGACCTGATTCTTCACAAATTTTTGCTTCAACGTGTATATCACAAGGATTTTTCGGTTCAGTACCTTTAACAAATATTTCAGTTTTAACAACTCCACGAGGATCAGCAGTACAAAGCTGAGTAGGAGCTTTTCCGGATTGGGTACAAATTTGAGCTTTAACAATGCCGTCAGGCATTTTAAACTCATTTATCGGAGCAAGACCTTCATGGGCTTTTTCCATTATATTTTCCCACATTTGAGCTGCTATCATTGAGTTTTTATTCATTGTAATACGAGGGGTATCGCTTCCAATCCAAGTTGCCCCGAGATAATAATCTGTAAATCCGACGAACCATAAGTCAGCAGTGTATTGAGTTGTACCGGTCTTTCCGGCAGTTACTTGATTTGGAACCTTTGCAGCTTTACCAAGTCCATTTGAAACAACGGTTCTTAAAATATCCTTCATAATATAGGCAGTTTGTTCGCTTACAACTCGAACGCCTTGCGGCTTATATTCCAAAATTGTTGCACCGTCTTTATTTATAACTTTTGTATAAGGGCTAGGTTTAATATAAACTCCGCCGTTTGCAATTGCTGTATAAGCACTTGCAAGAGTGAGAGGACTCAACCCTTTAGTCATACCACCTAGAGCAAGAGCTGATGAGTTTTCGTCGTTATACTTTGCATTTTCTGCCTCTGTAACAAATGTGTCTCTTTCAGGATGCTCTTTATTTATAATGCCCATCTTTTCAAGATAAGGAATAACCTTTTTTACGCCAAGACTGTTTAGTGTGTGAACTGCACTGGTGTTAATAGATTGCTCAACCGCATATCTAAGCGATGTGATTCCCTTATAACCTGAGTACCAGTTGTTCGGCCAAGGATTGCCGTTTAAGTTAAACGGAACGTCGTCTATCGCACTTCCTGCAGTGTATCCGTTATCAAGTGCTTCGAGATAAACTCCGACAGGTTTTATAGATGATCCCGGTTGTCTTTCCGAATTTGTTGCTCTGTTGAAGATTCTTCGTCCATCAACATCACGTCCGCCTGCCATTGCAATTATGTGACCTTTTTTATAGTCGATAATAATTGTTGAGCTTTGTGGTTGAACAATTCCGTTTTTGTTTATAAAAATTTGTCCTTCTTTAAATACCAATAGGCCATCTTTGATTTCATAGAGTTCAGGGTTTTCGTCGAGAGCTTTTTTGTTAATTCGGATCCATCCATTTTCCATATTGAAATCATCTTTTTTTATTGGAAGGCTTCCGATTGTATGTGTCAAAAGATTTTTCTTTTCATCGATAGTATAGAAGTCTAAAACGTCAACATTTGAAGGATAAGGAACCATCTTTACGGATTTAATCATCAAATCGCCGTTGTCGGCAAACTTGTATTCGTTTTCCGCAAGATAAATTAATCCGTCATTGTTTAATACATTGTTTCTATTTAAAAATACCAATCTATTTTTACTATCAATGATGTTACCGTATTGGTCAACAGTCATATCAAGTAAGAGCGGTGCTTTAAGGTGAGTGGTATCACCAACAAGTATTTCATTAAATTTCTTATAGTCGTTTTCCACTTCTTGTTGTAGTTTCATATCAATTGTCGAATAAATCTTGAGTCCGCCATAGAAAAGTTCATCTTGAGCCCTTGATTTTGTCCAACCGAATTTGTCCTGAAGATCTTCAACAACTCTTTCTTTTACATAGTCCGCAAAGTAATTTGTAATTTGATTTTCTTTTTTTTCAGCAGGTTTAAGAAGAGATTTTTTGTCAACTTTTTTTGCTTCATCATACTCTTCGTTTGTGATTAATCCAAGTTCATGCATCTTTCTTAAAACAGCATTTGCACGGTTTTCATTTGTCGGATTATAAACAAGTATATAAGTTTGACCTAAAAGATCTATTGTTCCTACTTTTTCCATTTTCGTGGAATCGAAATTGCTAGGTGCAACCCTGTAGAAAGGTGGATAAATATTCGGATTTTTTACGATTGAAGCAAGCATTGCACATTCAACGAGATCTAAGTTTTTGGCATGTTTATTGAAATATGTTTGAGCAGCTTCTTCAACACCGTAAGCATTTTGTCCCATACTTACTCTGTTTAAATATGCTTCAAGAATTTGGTCTTTCGTAAGCATTTTTTCCAACTTAATTGAAATTTCAATTTCTTTAAGCTTTCTTTCAAGCGTTCTGGCAGGTGTTAAAAATGTATTTTTAACAAGTTGTTGGGTGATTGTACTTGCACCTCTAGCAGAGTCACCTGATTTATATGCTTCATATAATGAGGCTAAAATCCCTTTCGGGTCAATTCCGACGTGATTTATAAATCTTTCGTCTTCAATAGCTATGAAAGCGTTTTTTAAATTTTTAGGTATATCTTGAACACCTATCATTGTACGATATTCAGCTGTCGCTATTTTTTCAATTAAGTTTCCATCTTGATCGTATATTGTGGAAGTTTCATTCAAGTCCATGTTAACTATTCTCGGGTCGATGTCCTCAACCTGAGACATAATTCTTATTCCGGAAAGAGCGAATAGTGTTCCGAAAACAATTATAACGATTAAACTTATATATATAAAATATCGAACAAGCTTTGAAATGGTAAAAACTTTATTTCGATGTCGCATACAGTTCTCCTTTCATAATCTATAATATTATATCATATTTTCTAAAAAAACAAAAACATTTGATAAATTGTAATACAAACGTAAATTATAACATTTGTTTTATGTTTATAAATATTATATATTAATCTAAAACGATTATTTTTATCTACAAAAGGTGGACATATAACGAATTAAATGTTATAATAAAAAAAGAATGTAAATATCCACAAGGAGGGTCAAAGAATGAATAATAACGATTTCGATAAGACAATGCAATTTAATCTTAATAAGGACAATGATATGAAGCCTCGTGAAATCATTGAATATGTTTATAATGCACTTTCTGAAAAAGGTTATGATCCTGTAAATCAAATAATCGGATATATTCTTTCAGGCGACCCGACATATATAACAAGTCATAACAATGCACGAAGTATTGTTATAAAAATGGAAAGAGACGAGTTATTGGAAGCAATGTTAAAAGAGTATTTGAAACTTGATGACAAATAGAATTTTGAGCATGGATATCGGAGAAAGTTCTGTTGGTCTCGCTGTTAGCGATCCGACAGGAACATTTGCGATACCAATCGGCACGATTAAAAGGGGATCCAAAAAAGAGGATTCCGATAAAATAAAGAAAATTATGGAAGAAAGAAACGTGGACACATTGGTAGCGGGTATGCCGCTCGACATGGAAGGTAACAGGTCCAAACAAGCTTCCATTGTAATGACTTTTGTCAAATTTTTGTATAAAGAAACGGGCATCAAAACAGAATTTGTGGATGAAAGATACACCACAAAGATGGCAAACGATACTTTGAAATTTTTAAATGTTAAACGCGGCAAGCAAAAAGGTGCGGAAGATGCACTTGCTGCGTCATATATTCTGGAAATATATTTAAAAAAACATAATTCTTAAGCTTTTAAATAAGCTTTAGTTTTTGTGTGCAAAAAACTTTAAAAATTAAAATAATGAAATTAAACGGTTAGTTAACACCGATTTATTTTAATAAAATTATAAGAAAGAGGTTATAAATATGACAAAAAATACAAATTCTCTCAAGATAATACCTCTCGGAGGCCTTGGTGAAATAGGCAAAAACATAACTGCATACGAATATAAAGATAATATTATAGTAGTAGATTGTGGAATGACTTTTCCGGGCGATGAGATGCCAGGTATTGATATTGTAATACCTGACGTTAGTTATCTGGAGAAAAATAAAGAAAAGGTAAAAGGATTTTTTATTACGCATGGTCACGAAGACCATATTGGAGCGATTCCATATGTTGTGGACAAGTTTAACGCTCCTATTTATGGCACAAAACTCACAAATGCTTTGATAAAAAATAAAGTTAAGGAATTCAATATACCGGTAAAGCTTCAAGACGTTGAATACGGCGATACAATTAGTGTCGGTCCGTTTAAAGTTGAATTTATAGCATGTAGCCACTCCATTCCGGATTCGGCTATGCTTGCAATTCACACTCCGGTGGGAACTGTTGTTCAAACAGGCGACTTTAAAATCGACTACACTCCGATTGACGGAGTCAGAACGGATTTGAATAAATTGGCTGAACTTGGAAACAAGGGTGTTTCACTTCTTCTATGCGATTCTACAAATGTTGAAAGGCAAGGATACACACTTTCCGAAAGCACTATCGGCGAAACTTTTAATGATCTTTTCGCAAAAGCTTCCGGGAGAATTTTGGTTGCAACTTTTGCGTCAAATGTTCATCGTGTTCAGCAAATTATTACGGCTGCTGAAAAGTACGAAAGATTCGTTGCACTTTCTGGAAGAAGTATGCTTAATGTTGTAAACACTGCGAGAGAGTTAGGATATCTTAAAGTTAAGGAAAAAACTTTAGTGGATATAAATCAAGTTCATCAATATCCCCCGAACAAGGTATGTCTAATAATGACGGGATCTCAAGGCGAGCCGATGAGTGCACTTACAAGAATAGCTTACGATATGCACAAGAAAATCAAGCTTACAAATAAAGATACCGTTATCATAAGTGCAAACCCGATTCCGGGAAATGAGCTCGATATTGGTGGAGTAATAAATAAGTTGATGGAAAAAGACGCTACAGTTATTTATGAAAAGCTTGCAAATATTCACGTTTCCGGTCACGCATGTCAAGAGGAATTAAAACTTATTCACAGCATTTTGAAGCCGAAATACTTTATGCCGGTTCATGGCGAAATTAGGCATCAAAAAACTCATGCAGATCTTGCACTCAGCATGGGAATGGACAAGAAGAATATATTTATACAAAAGAACGGAGATGTTATGGAACTAACAAAGAGATCATTTAAATGTACAGGATCAGTTCCAAATGGCTCAATTATGGTTGACGGACTTGGAGTTGGAGATGTTGGAAATGTCGTTTTAAGAGATAGAAAACATCTTTCTGAAGACGGACTTATTTGTGTAGTTCTAACACTCTCAGAAGAAACAGGAAAGGTTATTGCAGGACCTGATATTATAAGCAGGGGATTTGTATACGTTAAGGAGAATGAAGACATTATGGAAAGTTCTCTACAAAAGGTAAGACAGATTGTAGCAAAGCTTGACCGTGACGGAATTCAAGATTGGAATTCCATGAAAACCACTATTAGAGATGAACTTAGAAAGTTTATCTATGATAGAATAAAGAGAAATCCTATGATTCTCACAATATTTACAGAGGTGTAATTTGCACGGTAATTTGTATGAGAATGTAGCGATTTAAATTAAATTTAATAGCATTGTCGAATTAAAATAAAATTAGTTCGATGAAAAAATATTCAGTCAAATCTACCGTGTCACACCGAAATTTGGAGGGTAAAAAATGGCAAACAAATTTACTGACACGAAGTATTTAACAAAAGCAGCTCTAATAGCTGCTATGTATGTGGTGCTTGTGGTAATTCAAATGGTTCCCGCAGCTGCACTCACATACGCTCCGGTACAATTGAGACTTGCTGAAGGGCTTACAGTTTTACCATTTCTAGAAGCCGCTGCAGTTCCGGGTCTCTTTATAGGATGTTTGATAAGTAATATCATCCTTGTATTTCAATCCGGATTTGGGATTATCGACGTAGTATGTGGTTCTTTAGTGACTCTTTTGGCCGCATATCTAACTAAAAAGAGCAAAAATAGAATAATGGCTTTTTTCCCACCAATACTTTTAAATGGATTCATTGTAAGTATTTGGGTAAGCTACTTCACAAATATTCCTTATTGGACTACTGTTTTGACGCTTATGGGAGGAGAAGCTATAAGTGTAGTCATTTTTGGTTCAGTTATCAATTATGTCTACGAGCATTCTAAATTTTATAAGAGATTTTAGGTGGTTTGATGAACAATAAAGCAAAAACTATAATCAGTTTGTTGGTGTTATTACTGATTGTCGGTGGAGGATATTATCTCTACAGATCATTTTTTGGAGGAATGTACGAACCTGTTGATATAAATGACACGTCAGAGGTTCAAATTGAAATACCGAGCGGCAGTTCATTGGGTAAAGTTGCGTCAATACTTTACGATAATAATTTGATTAAAAACGGAACGTTCTTTAAGTCAAGAGTTCAAAAACTCGGCAAGGAAACCGAAATAAAAACGGGAGAATTTACACTGTCGAGGTCAATGTCGGCGGATGAGATTATTGAAGTTATAACATCCGAAAAAAGTGAAGATGTTGTTGAAACCAAGAAACTTGTCATACCGGAAGGCTTTGAAAGAAAACTTATAGCTGAAAGAATTGAAGAAAAAGGTTTGGGTTCAAAGGAAGCATTTTTAAATGCAACCGCATCCGCAGCAGACTATGTAGCTGAATTTCCATGGCTTCAAAAGTTGAACGAAGGCGAAAGCCTTGAAGGATATTTATTCCCTGCAACTTACGATATTCCTGCAGGTGCGACTGAAGTTGACATTACAAAGCAAATGCTTAAAGCATTCCAGGACAGAATGGGTGAATATCTTGATAGAGACGACTTCAACGGACTTTCTTTCACACAAATGATTACACTTGCATCAATTATTGAAAGAGAAATCAAAGTGGATGACGAAAGACCGCTTGCAGCAAGCGTATTCTACAACAGAATCGCTCAAGGTATGCGTCTTCAATCGTGCGCTACGGTACAATTTATTTTGGGCGAAAGAAAAGCGAAACTCACAAATGAAGAAACGCAAATAGATTCGCCTTACAACACATATATAAACGAAGGATTGCCGCCGGCACCGATTGCTTCACCTGGTATGAAGTCAATTGAGGCTGCGATAAATCCTGCTCAAACTGATTATTTGTTCTTTGTTTTGACAGGTGATGACGGTTCACATACTTTCACATCGACTTACGAAGATCATTTAAAGGCTAAGGAGAATATGAAGTAATGATAGAATTATTAGCACCGGCAGGCGATTTGTCCCGTATGAAAACAGCTTTCATGTATGGGGCGGACGCCTGTTACATAGGCGGAATAGAATTCGGATTAAGAAAAGCTGCTACAAATTTTACAAGGGACGATTTAAAAGAAGCTGTAGAATTTGCAAATAAAAATAATAAAAAAATATATGTCACATTAAATATAATTCCGCACGAAGGTGACTTCGATGGTATGGTTGATTATATAAAGTTCTTGGACGAAATCGGGGTTCATGCGGTTATAGTTTCGGACCCGGGAGTATTTTCACTTGTAAAAGAAAATAGCAATCTTCAAATTCATATTTCTACGCAAGGTTCTGTGACAAATTCAAATACTATAAATTTTTGGCATAAAATGGGAGCAAGCCGCGTAGTACTTGCAAGGGAATTATCTCTAGAAGAAATTGCTACAATAAGAAAAAATATCGCACCGGAAATGGAGCTCGAAGCTTTTTGTCATGGCGCAATGTGTATGAGTTATTCGGGGAGATGTCTCATGAGTTCATATATGACCGGCAGAGACCCAAACAAGGGCGACTGTGCACATCCGTGTAGGTATAAATACTATTTAATGGAAGAAAAGAGACCGGGCGAGTATTTTCCAATCGAGGAAACCGAAGGCGGAACATATATAATGAATTCAAAGGATATGAAAACAATATCTTTTGTTGAAAAGTTGATTGAAGCCGGTATTACGTCATTAAAGATTGAAGGGCGTGTTAAGAGTGCGTATTATATCGCAACTGTTGTAAGAGCGTATAGACGTGCGATTGATTCATATTTGAAGGATCCTGAAAATTATAAATTTGACGAATCACTAGACAAAGAAGTTATTTCGAGTTCCCACAGACCTTTTACATCAGGATTTTATTTTGGTAATCCTATGGAAGACGGACAATATAACAACAATCAGGTCGCAATTCCAAAGAGCACTTTTAAAGGCGAAGTTCACGAAGCAAAGGACGGCAGAATCTATTTTACTTTAAAGAACGGCTTAAACGAAGGCGAAACGGTTTCAATTATGGGACCTGAAGGTGATGTGATTGTAGAAGTTAAAGACTTGAGAAATGACGAGAACAAACATGTCGAAAGGGCAAATGTGCCGCAAACTGTTTACAGTTTTTTATATGACAAAGATGCGTCTGAAGGTTTTTATATAAGACAGGTGGAGGAGTAATGATAAAGCCGTTGATTATTGGTATCGCCGGCGGTGCCGGTTCGGGAAAAAGTACGATTTCAGAAAAGCTAAAATCTATTAATGGTGAAAACAAAGTACAGATAATTGATCAAAATTCATTTATAAAAGATTTTTCATCTATGAGTTTTGACGAAAGAAAGAAGCTTAATTTGGAACATCCTGACAGTTTTGACTTTGATTATTTGATTAGAATTTTAAAAGATTTGGCACTTGGAAACACTGTTTCAATTCCCACTTTCGATTTTGTATCGCTTGAGAGAACCGATAATTTTCAAAATTTTACTCCAAAGGACATAATAATTGTTGAAGGCAGTCTCATTCTTTATGAAAAGAAGTTAAGAGACTTATTTGACATAAAAGTTTTTATTGACACTGACTCTGATATTCGCTTAATAAGAAGGATTATCAGAGATACAAAGGAAAAATCTATGCCGCTTGAAAAAATTATTCTCGAATATATTTCTGTGGTTAAACCGACCAATATAAATTTTGTTGAACCAACTAAAAGATTTGCCGACATCATTATTCCCGAAGGTGGAGAAAATGAAGTGGCAATAAATATTTTGAATGCAAAAATAAAGGAGACTTTTAAACACTTATGATAAAAAGAATTGATGAATTTATAAATTCACTTGAATTATCTGGGGCTGTTTCAAAAGGCTCTTTTTATTTAAAAGAATTAAATACGGGCGATGGAAATATAAAAAGCTTAAACTTCAAAGTTTATGTTGAAAAAATTATAGAAGGAAAAAAGTTCTTAATTTTAACATATAAACCGAAAGAAGGAGACCTCGAGATTTTAAAGGAAATTGAGGGAGATTTTGTTTATTTTATCGATGAAAACTATAACATCGGAAGAATCCCGGAATTTGAAAAGATACTCGATGAAGCGATAAGGCTTAAAGCAACAGACATTCACGTTGAACCCAAGTCAGGTTTTATGCTGATTAGATTTAGAATCGACGGCGACCTTGTTACAATTTATCAATCCAATCAAAATTGCGAAAATATAATAAATAAAATCAAAGTAAAGTCCGGACTTGACACAATGAACAAAGAAATTCAAGAGAGTTCTTTTGAATACAAGGGCTTCATGATAAGAGTGAGTTCCGTTCCGGCACTTAATGGAGAAAAGATTGTTTATCGTCTGCTTCAAAGAAGTGTTGAGGGTTTGGATTTAGAAACTTTGGGGTTAAGAAAAGAAATTTCAGAGTTTATTTTAAACAGAGCACAAAAAGCGGGAATTCATCTTATATGCGGTCCGACAGGTTCAGGTAAAAACACAACGCTTCATGGAATTATTAAAAAGATAAATTCGGATAAAAAGAATATTATTTCAATAGAGGACCCGATTGAATATAAAAATGAAAATATAACACAGCTTGAAGTAAATAACAAACGAGATAGGACTTTCCACAAACTATTGAGAGCGATTTTAAGGCAGGACCCGGATATTTTATATATCGGTGAAATAAGAGATGAAGAAACGGCGGAAGTTGCTTTTAGATCTGCAATCACAGGGCATGTTGTTTTTTCGACACTTCATACCAAGGATATAAATTCAACTTTTGACAGAATTTTGGATTTAAATATAAATGAAAATCTTATGAATGAAGCGCTTAAAACTGTTATAAATCAAAGGCTAGTAAAAACTTTGTGCGCGGATTGCAGAAAGAAAGTCGAGGCACCGAAATGGTTAAAAGAAAAAGGAATAAACTATGTCTATGAAGCTGTCGGCTGTGGTAGATGTGACAATGGATACAAGGGAAGAGTCGGTGTTTATGAAGTCAATGTCATAGACGATGGAGAAGTTCAAACTATAATGAATTTTGAAGATTCGCTGGTTGAACATCTAAAGAACGGTAAAATAGATTTGAAAACTTTTGAGGTTGAAAATGATTTATAAATATGTTGACAGAGTGAACGAAAAATTTAGAGGCGGGATATCAGCTGATAAAAACGGGCAAGCGAAACATTATATAAAAAAGCCGATTTTTAAAACAAAGGATTCTCCGCTTAATTTGTTCAAATTGCTTCAACTCTTGACGAACGAAGGAATGAATCTCGTGGATGCGTTTGATTTGGTTTCTGAAAGCGACAATTTTAATGTTGACAGAAAGAAATCTAAGGAGATGTTAAACGAGCTCAAAAATGGAGTTCCTTTTTCGGAATCAGTTGCAAATCACTACAATGTGGACTCGTTTATCATTTCATTTTTAAAAATCGGCGAAGACAGCGGCGACATTTCAGAAATACTTCAAAATGTTTCGGATTATATAGAATATGAAGAGGATATCTCAATGAAAATAAAGAAAGCTCTTTACTATCCAACCTTTCTTTTAGTTATGGGACTTGCACTTCTTATTTTTATATCAAAATTTGTTGCACCTGTATTTTTAAATGTTTTGAGTGATTTTGGAACAGCGCTTCCTTTTATTTCCAACATTGCATTTGGGCTTTCGAATATTTTGGCGTCATACGGACTTCAGATTTTACTCGTGTTCTTTGCAATTTATCTTTCGTTTAAACTTTTGATAATAAAAAGACCTATCTTTGACTACAATTTGAGAAAATTTATTTACAACAGAGGTTTATCTAAAGGTCTTTATAGAGATAAGTTTCAATATTTATTCTTTAAAAAATTCAGTATCATATATAAATATCAGGGAAATTTCGAAGACTCATTGAAGTTTATTTACAACGAAGAAACTGACATATTTATAAAAAAGACAATTGGAGATATTATTGCACAAATAAGATTCGGAGAAACAATTGCAGAAATTGATGAGTTTAATATGATATTTTCACCTCTTTCTCGATCCATGCTCATAAGTTTAAACAGGGAAGATGTGGTTAGTGAAACGACATATAAATTAATGAAATTTTATGAAAAGAGTTACAAAAATCGCCTCGATGTACTTTTAAAGCTTATTGGACCAATTATGATAAGTTTTATAGGAATACTTGTTGCAATCATTGCTCTTGGAATAATGATGCCGATTTTCAGCATGGGATATGTTGAATAATAAACAGAATTTGGGGTAAAATATAACTATGGTTATTATACGGAGGAATTATTAATTGAAAAGATTTATAAAGGGTTTTATTATTGGTATTATTATAATTTTGCTTGTTGGGGGAGGTTTTTATGTTTATAAAGATTACACAGATAAGCAAAAAATTAAACAGGAGGAAGAAGCTCAAAGACTAAAGCAAGAAGAACATGAAAATCTTGTTCGTGAAACATTGTCTAAAGAAGTCATTTATGACGGTATTTCAATTGGCGGTGTTGATGTTTCAGGACTTTCAAAAAGTGATGCTGAATCGAAGCTTAGAGATAAATTTTCAGGTCTGGGTGAAAGAAAAATTGTGGTTTATATCGACGACAGCAGTGCAACAAAAACACTTGCAGAACTTGGTTTAAATCCAAACTTCGACGCTGCAATAAACAAAGCATACCAAATTGGCAGAGATGGAACTGAAGAAGAAAGATTTAATCAGATAAATTCCTTAAAGGAAAATAAAGAAAATATTGATTTAAGTTTGAATGTTGATGAGGAAAAAGTCAAGGATTTTGTCAACACAATAAGTGCAAATATGAATGTTGTTTCTACGAATTCTGACGTTACTTTTGTCGATGGGAAACTTCAGGTCGGTGAAAGCAAGAGCGGAAAAGAAGTGGACAAAGAAGAACTACTTTCACTTCTTAATGAAAATATAAAAAAAGCCATTAATGAAAACAATGATGTGTCATTCGAGACGAAAACAAAGACTATTGAACCGTCTGTAAACAAAGATGCAATTGCTCGTGTGAATGGCGTTATCGGAACATTTACATCAAATCTCGGAAGAGGCACTGCGGGAAGAAATGCAAATATTGTTCTTTCGGCAAAGAGAATTTCAAATATAGTCGTCATGCCGGGCGAAACTGTCAGCTTCAATCAAAAAATGGGACCTATAACAGCGGCAAACGGATATAAGCCGGCAAGTACAATTCAAGGTGGCGTTTATACCGATGCACTTGGCGGTGGACTTTGCCAAACATCTACAACTTTATACAATGCTCTTGTACGAAGCGACGTCACAATAACTGAAAGACATCCGCATTCGATTCCGGCACCATATGTTCCTTATGGAGAGGATGGAGCTGTTTGGGTAGGAGCAAAAGATTTAAAGTTTACAAACAACTTCGATTTTCCTATTGCAATTACGAGTAGCGTAAATCTTGCGAAAAATATTATAACATTTACAATTTACGGAGACACAAATAAAAAGAATTATACGGTTGAGATGTATTCTAAATGTATTGAAGAGATTCCTTTTGAAACACAGGAAAAAAAGAGCGATGAGCTTTTTGTGGGCGAAACAAAAGTCGTTAAAAAAGGTAGACCGGGATATAGATATCAATCCTATAAAGTGTATAAAAATGGCGGAAAACTTATAAAGGAAGTTCCTTATATGAAGAGTTACTATCCTAAGAGCGACCAAGTTGTCCTTGTTGGCACAAAGACGAAAACACCGGATTCAAAGCCAACTGATATGGAAGATATACCTTCGGAAGAACCCGTTGAAACAATTGATTTGTTGCAATAAAAAAGCACCTATACAGGTGCTTTTACTATTTGGATTGATTTTTCAAATTAAACATATAAATTTTATTTTTAGCATTTGTAAAATAGTAGTTTTTATTTCCAAGATTCCAAATATTTGCTTCTTCGAGCGGACAAATATACGTGAGATTGTCGCCAGAAAGTTTATATGCACTGTAATATGAATTGATTTTATCGAAAATTTTAAAATCGCCGGTTCCACTTCTATTGTAGCTAATTTCGGTGCCACTATAAATTTTCAAAAGAAGACCGGTTGAAAGATTGTAGCTGTAAAGGTCGATATTTTTTCCGCCCCTAGGAATCTCAAAAAGAATTTTATCGCCACATACCTTTGGCGAACGGCCTTTAGAAATAAATCTTTTTCCACTTTTGTCGAGCAGGAATATATTTTCTTCTCCGAATTTGTCAATAGAGCTTAAAGCAATTTCACTGCCAACAGAAAAAGCGGTAATTTCTTCTTTGAACGAGTAAATTTTTTCTAGAGTGTCGCCTTCAAGTTTATAAATTTCGTTGTCGGTACTAACAATATAGCATTTACCGTCATAAATTTCGAACAGTTTAACTTTTATATTCAAATCGAAAGTTAAATTTCTAGTATTTTGGAATCTGTCGATAAGTGTAATTTTGTTTTCGGGATATAGAATAGCAATTTTGCCACTCGAAAAATCCCTTGAGAATACGCAATTATCTGTAATACTAATGTCAAGTGTTTTACTTGTTTTATGGGGTATATTATAGATAAGAAGTTTATTATTGACTTCATATAAAAAATTATTATAATCGAGGTTAGAAATAAGTGAGCCGTCTAAAATTGGTCGAGCTACATCGAAAAAATTTACATTTAAAAGTTCTCTGGTTTTATCATTTATAACTGCTTCGGTGTATCTGATTGGATTTTTTGATTCACTATTAATTTCATAAAATCCGAGTTTCCAAAGAATAGAGCTGCCGTTTTTTAAAATAGTTGTGTAGATCGGTGAACATGGCACAACAAACTTTTTAGATTTTAAAATTTTAAAAGCTTCGTCACGTGTAAGCCAAAGATTTATACGATCGTATTTAATGTTGACGTGGACTTTATATTCGCTATTATTGTATGGGTTTAGACCTGTTAGCGATAGTGTTATAAGAGGTTTTTTCACCTCGTTATTTGTATTTTTTTTCGCATCGATAGTGATGTCTATTTCAAAATTGTTCACATTAACATTTTCAACGACAATTTCATCGCAATTTGTGAGCGGTGCCAAAATACTAAGTTTGTAGTTCGAGTCGTCGATATGATTAAGTTTTGTCGTGAGCTCATTTGAATCGACGTTTGTAAGATAATTTATAGAATCGACTTTATAATCAAGCGGTACATAATTTATACCGGTTTTTGGTTCGTCTTTTATTAAAAATTTGCATCCGGATAGAAAAATTATGGTTATAAAAATTAAAAAATATTTAAATTTATTCATTTAAACACCTCATTCATATTTTATAATATATGTTTAAGATATACAAGGTTAGAAAGGAAAAATATGGACTTTAAATTACATTCAAAATTCAAAATGACTGGAGACCAGCCCGAAGCTGTTGAAAAATTAGTAAATTCTATAAAATCAGGTAATAAATTTCAAACGTTAAAAGGAGTTACTGGTTCCGGAAAAACTTTCACGATGGCAAATATAATCGAAAAGACTCAGTTGCCGACGCTCGTAATTGCACACAATAAAACACTTGCGTATCAACTGTGCATGGAGCTCAGAGATTTTTTCCCGGAAAACAGTGTAGAATATTTTGTAAGTTATTATGATTATTATCAACCGGAGGCGTATGTTCCGTCAACTGACACATATATTGCAAAGGACTCCGCAATAAACGACGAGATAGATAAGCTTCGCCATTCGGCGACGGCGGCACTTTTTGAAAGGAAAGACGTAATAATCGTCGCATCTGTTTCTTGTATTTACGGTTTAGGGGACCCGGAGGACTACATCAGCCTTATGGTTTCTTTGAGACCGGGCATGCGAAAAGATCGCGACAAGGTCATTGAGGAACTTATTGCAATTCAATATATTAGAAATGATATTAATTTTATTCGCGGTACTTTTAGAGTGCGTGGAGATGTTTTGGATATTTTCCCGGCTAGCGAGAGCGAAAACTCGATTAGGGTTGAATTTTTCGGAGACGAAATTGAAAGAATTACAGAGATAAATAGTATGACCGGAGAAATTTTGGGAGAGATGAGGCACGCTTCGATTTTCCCGGCATCTCACTTTGCTACGACCGACAGAAAAGTTAAACGTGCAATCGTTACAATAGAAGAGGAACTTGAAAGCAGACTCAAAGAGCTTAGAGACCAGGACCATCTTCTTTACGCCGAAAGACTTGAACAAAGAACGAGATATGACCTCGAAATGCTTAGAGAAATCGGATTTTGTTCGGGTATTGAAAACTACTCGAGACACATGTCGGGAAGACGTCCGGGCTCAAGACCATACACATTGATCGACTATTTTCCGGAAGATTTTCTAATAATTGCCGATGAATCGCATGTCACGATTCCGCAAGTCAGAGGAATGTATGCGGGCGACCGCTCGAGAAAGCAGACCCTTGTTGACTACGGCTTCAGACTGCCTTCGGCACTCGACAATAGACCGCTAAACTTTGACGAGTTCCAATCACTCATAAAACATATCTTGTTTGTCTCGGCTACACCTGGACCGTATGAACAGGAAAAGTCCGAAGTTATAGCAGAGCAAATTCTAAGACCTACGGGGCTTTTGGACCCGAAGATTATAGTTCGACCTATCAAAAATCAAATCGATGATCTCGTGGAAAGAATTCGGGACAGAATTGAGAAAAAAGAAAGAGTTTTAATAACGACACTCACGAAAAAAATGGCAGAAGACTTGACGGACTATTTGGAAGAACTCGGAATTAAGGTCAGCTATATGCACTCCGACACAGAGACAATCGACAGAATGAAGATTATAAAGGATTTAAGAACCGGAGACATCGATGTGCTAGTCGGGATTAACCTTCTACGTGAAGGACTCGACTTGCCGGAAGTTTCACTTGTTGCAATTCTCGATGCGGACAAAGAAGGATTCCTAAGGTCTGAAACTTCGCTCATCCAAACAGTAGGAAGAGCGGCAAGAAATGCAAATGGCGAAGTTGTTATGTATGCCGATAGAATAACGGATTCAATGAAAAACACAATTGAAATTACGGAAAAGAGAAGAAATATTCAAGAAGAATATAATAAAGAACACAACATCACCCCGAAATCAATTGTTAAAGATATAAGAGAAGTCATCGGAATCTTGAAAGATGACAAAAAGACGCCGAAGAAAAAGGATTCTGAACTTTCAGCTGAAGAACTCGAAAACATTGTACGAGAACTTAAAGCGAGAATGCTCGAAGCTGCTGAACGTTTGGATTTCGAAGCAGCAGCAAATTTCAGAGACGAAATGAAGAAATTCCAAAATCAATTGGATAAAAAGAAGAGATAAGAGAGGTAATATGGAAGATTATATTGAAATAAGAGGGGCACACGAAAATAATCTGAAAAATATAAATATCAATATTCCGAGAAACAAGATGACTGTTATAACCGGTCTTTCAGGCTCAGGAAAGAGCAGTCTAGCTTTCGATACGATTTATGCCGAAGGGCAAAGACGATATGTCGAAAGTTTGTCTTCATATGCAAGACAATTTCTTGGAAATATGACAAAACCGGCGGTGGAATTTATCGGAGGACTTAGTCCGGCAATCTCGATTGACCAAAAGACGACCTCGAACAATCCACGTTCAACAGTTGGCACTGTCACGGAAATTTACGATTATTTGAGACTTCTTTACGCAAGAATCGGAAAGGCACATTGCCCTAAGTGTGGAAAACTCATTGAAAAACAATCGATTGACCAAATGATCGATCGAATCATGCAACTCGAAGAAGGCACAAGGATTCGAATTTTAGCACCGATTGTAAAGGATAAGAAAGGCGAATTTAAAACGGTCCTTGAAGACATAAAACGCGACGGATATGTGAGACTTTATGTCGACGGAGAAATGTATATGATTGAGGAAGTGCCGAAGCTTCAAAAGACAAAGAAGCACACAATCGAAGTTGTTGTGGACAGACTTGTTGTAAGAGACAATATTGAAAAACGTCTTGTGGACTCGATGGAAGCAGCGCTTAAACTCACAAACGGCTATGTCATTGTAAGAACCGACGATGAGGACATTCCTTTTTCGGAAAATTTTGCATGTATAGATTGCGGAATTGCAATTGAAGAAATTTCGACACGTCTATTCTCTTTCAACAACCCGATGGGTATGTGTGATAAATGTAACGGACTTGGCTTTTTCCGTCAAATTGACGAAGGTCTTGTCATTCCGAACAAAGAGCTTTCGATAAAAGAGGGCGCGATTGGCGTTTACAGTACCGACACAAACGGATACTATCTGTCGATGTTTAGAGCGATTGCAGAAAAACACGGTTTCTCGATTGAGCAACCGATAAAGGATGCACCGAAGGAGTTTATGGACGACCTTCTTTATGGAACGGATTACAATATAAAATTTTCGGCGAAGTCCGGATTCAGCAAGGGTAGAGTGAAAACTTACAATCGCCCATGGGAAGGTGTTATAGAAAATCTGCAATACAGATTTGACAACTCCACAAGCGACTATGTGCAAGAAAGCATCGGAGAATATATAGAAAATATTCCGTGTCCGAAATGCCACGGCGCAAGGTTAAATGAAAATGCACTTTCTGTTACAGTTGGCGGACTTAATATTGCGGAGCTTACGGATTTAGATGTTGGAAAAGAAATCGAATTTTTTGAAAAGCTCGAGTTAACGGAAACAGAAAATGTGATTGCGGAAGAAATTCTAAAGGAAATAAAAGAGAGACTTAGCTTTCTTAATGCGGTCGGGCTTTCGTATCTCACGCTTTCGAGAATGGCGGGAACACTTTCGGGAGGGGAGAGCCAAAGAATAAGGCTTGCAACGCAAATCGGCTCAAAACTTGTCGGCGTTACTTATGTTCTCGACGAACCGTCAATCGGACTTCACCAAAAGGACAACGAAAAGTTGATTGCAACTTTGCGGGAGCTGACAGACGTAGGAAACACAGTTATTGTTGTTGAACATGACGAAGACACAATGAGAGCGAGCGACTATCTCCTTGATATAGGTCCGGGAGCCGGGATTCACGGAGGAGAAGTGGTTGCATTCGGAACGCCGGAGGAAGTTTCGAAAAACAAAAATTCAATAACAGGCAACTATCTTTCGGGCAGAATGAAAATCGATGTGCCGAAGGAAAGGCGAAAGGAAGAAAGAGGATTCATACACATAAAAAAAGCGGCGGAGAATAATCTGAAAAATATAAACGTCGACATTCCGATTGGAGTTATGACGGCGGTTACCGGTGTTTCCGGTTCAGGAAAGTCAACGCTTGTGAATGAAATTCTCTATAAAAATCTTGCAAAAGAAATAAATCGTTCAAAAATAAAACCGGGTAAATCGGGCGGCGTGACATACGACAGTCCGCTCGACAAAGTTGTTGTCATCGATCAAAGTCCAATCGGACGAACACCACGCTCGAATCCTGCAACATACACGGGCGTGTTTGACGGTATAAGAGATATTTTCGCGATGACACCGGCTGCAAAAGCTAAGGGTTACCAAAAGGGTAGATTCAGTTTCAACGTCAAAGGCGGAAGATGCGAAGCATGTAAGGGTGACGGAATAATAAAAGTTGAAATGCACTTTCTTCCTGACGTTTATGTGCCGTGCGAAGTTTGCAAAGGCGAAAGATATAATCGTGAAACTCTTGCAATCACATACAAAGGGAAAAACATTTCCGATGTATTAGATATGAATGTGAGTGAAGCGTGCGAATTTTTTGAAAACCATCAGACAATTTCTAGAAAACTTGAAACACTGAATGATGTTGGACTCGGATATATAAAACTCGGTCAATCGAGTACTCAGCTTTCGGGCGGAGAGGCACAACGTGTAAAACTTGCAACCGAACTTTCGAAGCGTGCAACCGGAAAAACAATTTATATACTCGATGAGCCGACGACAGGTCTTCATAGCGAAGACGTTAGAAAATTGATTCAAGTGCTTCAAAGACTTTGCGAAGGAGGAAACACAGTTGTCGTAATCGAGCATAATTTAGACGTGATAAAATCTTGCGACTACATTGTGGACCTCGGTCCCGACGGAGGAGACGGTGGCGGTGAAGTCGTCGCAACCGGAACTCCTGAAGAAGTCGCGAAAGTGAAAAAGAGTTATACAGGACAATTTTTAAAGAAAATCTTAAAGAAAAAGTAGGGATAAAATGGATAAAAAAAGCGATAAATATAAAGGTTCGTTGATATTGTGGATTACAGGCGAAATAGTCCTCTTTCTGACAATTTTGGGACTTATAAAAAAAGAAAAAGATGATGAGAAATAAAAAATGTAAAAAATTGCAATTTAAAACAAAAACAGCTATTTGAAAATCAATAGCTGTTTTTTATTGGTTTGGGCCGTCTTCTATAAGGTCGCTTCGGACATCCGGAAGACTCCATCTATATTTCATTGATAGCAGACGAACAACAATTACGACTATGACACCCAAGAGATATGCATAGTGCCTAAAATATTGTTTGGAAAGTATGAATGCGACTGCGCCGAGAAGAGATGCCATTGCGTAGATTGTATTTTTCGTAAATATAATCGGAATTGCACCTGCACATAGGTCTCTCACAACTCCTCCTCCGCATCCCGTTACCATTCCGACGAATATCAGAAGATATCTGTTGCTGCCGTATGCCATTTTCCATGCGAGGTTTACACCACTCATCGTAAATATGCCAAGTCCAATTGCGTCGAGCACTGATATTATTTTTACATAAGTTAGAAGAAAATTCATATTCAAAAATTTCTTTTTGTCAATTAGTTTGTATATGATTATGACTGCAGTAGCAGACACGACTGAAACGGTTGTGTAAATTGTTTGAAGAAATGCTATCGGTGGATTTATTCCAAGAACTAAGTCTCTGAAAATCCCGCCGCCGACAGCGGTTATAATTGAAAGAACTATGATTCCAAAAACGTCCATGCCTTTTCTTATTGCAATCATCGCGCCGGATGATGCGAACGCCACAGTTCCGATAAGTTCGAGAATATAATAAAATTTTTCAAAGTTCATTGTGCCCTCCTTTATTGGTAAAATAGGCAGTTTATAGTTCGTATGCGATTTCGTTTAATTATATATTATATTATGTATTTGCAAAATGTCAATGATTCTGAATATGTTTATGGCAAAAACATGCAAATATTTACTTCAAATGTAAAAGTTTAAAGTTTATGCGGTAATCTTTGTATTAAAAATTGGGTTTAAATCTAAAAATCCAAACCCAATTAAAATATTTATTCTTTCCATGTTTCTTCCATATCTGACACGATTTTAAAGAAGTTTTCGCCCGGACGTATGATGTGTCTAATCCATTCTTTTTTTATTTGCCAAAGATTTGCCTGCACAACAAATTCGGAACGGTCGGTAATTTCAAAAATTCTTTTCCAACTGTAAATGATTTCTTTTTTTATGTCATCGAATGCACCGATGTATTTGTTGCTGAATAGGTCGAAAGTGTGCTCGATTTTATTTTCTTCGAGTAATTTTTTAAATCGTTTATAATCATCTTCGTCAGTCGGAATGTAGAGATTATTTAATACATAGTCCCATTTCGCACCGTCGAAATAGATGACTTGATCTTTTGGCACTGTTAGAGCGTAAACAATTTCTTTGTCAATCGGTTTTAGACAGTTGTTTTTCGAAACGCTGCACCAAATTGGATAGTTTATTCCGGAAGGGCGGGGCACTTTTTTCTCGGCCATTTCAACAAATAAATCGTATTTTTCCAAAAAGAAATCCGAAATATCTCGCATGTGAAGTTCAACATAAAGCTTTTTATTTCTTACTATGCCTTCGCGCTCAAGCTCGTACAGACTGTTTTCGTGTTGCCTTGTGTACAAGTTTACATATTCGGTCATTATTCTTTATCCAATACTTTTTTCGCATATGGACAAACAGGTATTATTTTCTTTTTATGAAAATCTGCGTAAGACTTTGCTTCAACCACAAGCTCTTTTGCGATGCCACGATTTCTGTGCGACTCTTCGACAAAAACTTCCAAAATCGAAAAACTGTCGGCGTCTTCTTTAAAAACGAGTTTTGCAATTGGATTTTTTTCGTCGCCAATAAAAAACATTTCGTCGTTGTCGTCGATGAGCATTCCGTTTCTGCTGAAATAAGGTTTTGCGTTTTCGACTAAGTAATCAAATATTTCTGGGCTAAACTCTTTTATAGGGCTCATTCTTTTCATGAGCTGCGACCATTTTACATGGAATTCATTCCAAGTACCGCCGTTGTTAAAAATATTATTTATAATTGGTTGCGAGCGATCCATTGCATTTGCAAATTTTGCTTCCGGAGTTTCGATTGCATCAAACTCGTGCCAAAGCTCTCTTAGATATTCGCCGTCTTCGCCAAGTTCGGAGAAAACTTTTATGGAAGCTTGTTCTTCGCGATCTTTCTTTGTCTTGTTTCCTTCGACGTCATATGCAAAAGTGTCGCCCGCATAAATTTCAACAAGGTCGTGGACAAGGAGCATGAGCATTGTCTTTTCCAAGTTTATATTTTTTGCATAATCTCTGAATATATACGCCATTAGAGCGATTGAGAAAGAATGTTCCGCATCGGTTTCACGTCTGTCGACACCGATTATTTTCGTTCGCCTGTCAATTTGTTTCATTTTATCTATCAATACAGTGAAGTTAATTTTTTCGTTTAAAGTGCTCATATTTACCTCCAATTTATTCGATATTTATTTTATACCCATAATTGTATTAAATTACAAAATGTGGTATAATTCAAGTTAGTGATTAAGAAAGGAGGAGCAAGATGAATTTTGATGAGATACGCCCATGTTGGCTTGAGATAAATTTGGATAATCTTAAACACAACATACATACTATTAAGGAAAGTGTAAAACCGGGTAGCGAAATTATGGCGGTTATTAAGGCAAATGCTTATAACCACGATGCAGTCACAGTTGCTCGAGAATTAAATACACTTGGAGTTCATAGATTTTGTGTTTCAATTTTATCAGAAGGACTTGAGCTAAGGAAAGCCGGAATCACAGATCCAATACTTCTTTTAAATTATATCAGGGATTCGGAAATTAAAGGTGCTATTGAAAACAATTTGGACATGACTGTATATGATTATGAACAGGCAAAGCTTATAGATGAATGTGCGGCAGAATTAAATAAAAAGGCAAAAATTCACATTAAAGTTGATACAGGAATGAGCAGAATCGGTTTTTTACCGGGAACGGTTGCATTTGAAAGAATTTTAAAAATTCTTGAAATGAAGAACATCATTTGCGAAGGTATTTTCAGCCATTTTGCAACTGCAGACGTTCCAAATGACCAAGGAAACACGAGAAAGCAGTACGAAATTTTTGATTCATTTGTAAATAGCATTGAATCTGCTAGTGGTAAAAAATTAAAAAGGCACATTTCAAATTCGGGAGCTATTATCGACTATCCGGAATATGATTTGGATTATGTGAGACCGGGCATCATTATGTACGGCTATTTGCCTGACCCGGACATTCCGCACAAGATGGATTTGAGACCGCTTATGACTTTGAAAGCTCTAATAAGTAACTTGAAAGTTCTTCCTGAAGGAAGTGGCATAAGTTATGGTCATTCTTATGTGACGAGAAGAATTACAAAGGTTGCAACAATTCCACTCGGATATGCAGATGGCATTTCAAGGCTTTTGTCGAATAAACTCATGGTTACGGTGAACGATATAAAAGCACCATCGATAGGTTCGATTTGTATGGATCAATTTATGGTTGATGTTACGGATATCGACGATGTAAAGATTGGTGATGAAGTTGTTATTTTCGGTCACGGTAAAAATGACACCGATTTAACTGACATGGCAAAGATGATGGGAACAATTCACTACGAAGTTATGTGCTCGATTTCTCGCAGAATACCTCGAGTATATATCAAAGACGGCGAAATCTCTCAAATAATCAACTATTTATAATGAATAAAAACAATGATTTAGCAAATAAAAAAGAATCTTTTGAAGATGTCAACCGTGTGGAGAATACAAATAAAAATTCTAATTCTTCAGTCGGTATGCACTCGAATCCGTCTATAAAGTTTAAGAAAAACACCGACGGTCAGAGTGATAACAAGAGTCCGTTTTCCAAAAAGGAAAATCAAAAGGATGATAAGTCTATTTCAAGAGGCGATCTTCTTTATGCGGATTTATCTCCGGTAATAGGAAGCGAACAGGGCGGAGTTAGACCTGTTCTTATCGTTCAAAATGACGTTGGAAACAAGTTTTCGCCGACTACGATTGTTGCAGCGATAACGTCTGTAAAAAACAAGACGAATCTACCGACACATGTGAAAGTCGGAGACAAGAATTGCGGATTGCCGAAAGAATCGGTGATTCTGTTGGAGCAGGTAAGAACTATAGATAAAAAGAGGCTTAAGGATAAAATAGGGCGACTTCCGGACGATTTATTGAAAAAGATTGACGAAGCTCTAAGAATAAGTTTGAGTTTGGAGGCAAAATGAACGAAAACGCAATTGACTTAATTAAAGAAACGTTGAAGTTTGAAAGCGTGGATGAATTTGAGTCGAGATATACAAATCCGGTTCATAAATATGTAGAAGAGGATGGAAAGGCGATTGCTCATCTTGGATGCGACAAGAGAGTTCTTCTATCACCGGTGGGTGAAATTAATGGCGGTTTTATGCTCGACAATGCAGTTGCCGAAGAAAAAAGAAAGCAAGGAATTTTTACGGCACTTTATAAGGAATTTGAAAAGGAAAACGGGGACATTGATTTGTTCTACGGCTTTCCGCTTCAATATGAACTTTTGAATTTGGTCGATAAACAAGATTACTCAATCGTAGGCGAAGTACAAGTGTTTGCAAAGATTTTAAATTCTTCCGACATAATGCAGGGGCATTCCATACTTGGCACAATTGTTTCTTTTATTAATAAAATTCGTGATAAACGTTCGAAGACACTTGACATATCAGGAGTGGAAGTATCTGAGACAAAAAATTTAGGGGACATAGAAAATTTAGGAGACGAAACAATTTCTAGCGGAAAAATTTATACAAAAAGGACGACAGATTTTCTTTCAAAAAGACTCAAACATTGGGGCGATTGTGAAATTTTGGTCGCAAAAACGAGTGGCGAGTTTTCCGGATATTTAATATATAGATTCATTGAACGAAACGGTATAAAATATTATATGACAATGGATATTTTTGCAAAAGACGAAGTTTCATTTGAGGCGTTAATTTCAAAACTCGTCGAAATTGGCAGGGAAAGAGAAGTTTCGCTTGTAGGCATTTGGCAAAACTCGGTATATAGTACATCTCTAAAAAGATTGGGATTCAGTTTTGCAAGAAGCTCAATACCGTTTGTTGCAAAGAAAAGAAATGTCGACTTTGACATAAAGAATATAAACAATTGGTACTTACAACCTATAGAGGGGGAAATCTATTAATGAAAGTGTTTCATCTCATCAGCGGTGGCGATACCGGTGGTGCAAAAACTCATATTATGGCTCTTTTAAGCGCACTTAAAGAAGAAATCGATGTGACTTTAGGTGTATTTATTGATGATGTTTTTTTGGATGAAGCCAAGTCTTTGGGAATTCCTACCAAACTTTTTTTACAAAAATCCAGATTTGATTTATCGGTTATCGATAAATTGGCGGAATTTATTAAGGAACAAAACATTGAATTAGTCCATTGCCATGGAGCAAGGGCTAATTTTATTGCGTTTTTTTTGAGAAAAAAAGTTGACGTTCCATTTATTACGACTGTGCATTCGGACTATAGACTCGATTTTAAAGGTGTGTTTTATAAACAACTTATCTTTAAGAATCTGAACTATTTAGCACTGAAAAAATTTAAAAACTTTATTGCCGTATCGGATAATTTTAAGAATATGCTCCTTGAGAGAGGATTTACAGACAAGAATATTGACGTTGTTTACAATGGAATCGATTTGAATAAGGAAGAGAATTGTGTTTCAAATGAAGAATTTTGTAAAAGATACAATCTTGACCCGAATAGTTTTAAAATTGGAATTTTAGCTCGTCTTGACGAAGTGAAGGACCACAAGACTTTTTTGAGAGGTGCTGCGGAATTTTTAAAAGTTGAAAACGCGGATTTTCTTATAGGTGGCGACGGCGGACATAAAGAGGAACTTGTTGCACTTGCAAAAGAACTCGGCATTGAAAAAAATGTACATTTCCTGGGTGAAATAAAAGATCCGTTTTCGTTTTTAAATGCCATTAAAATAAATACACTTACATCGCTATCGGAAAGCTTTCCATACGTAATTTTGGAGGGGGGAAAGCTTAAGAAACCAATGGTTGCAAGTGCTGTTGGCGGCATTCCAAGCATTATAAAAGATGATTTTTCGGGATACACTTTTAAAAGCGGCGACTATAAAGATTTTGCAAAAAAATTAATCAAGCTCAAACAAGATGAAGCTCTTCGAATAAAAATGGGTGAAAATCTTAATGAGCTTATAAAAGAAAAATACAGTGCCATAAGTATGGCGAAAACGCATATAAGAATATATAAACGTGCGATTCTTGACAAGACAATTTTATTTTCGGGCTTTTACGGTTTCGACAATCAAGGTGACGATGCAATTTTGGAAGCTATCACATCCGAGATAAAATCCATAAATCCATATTTGAAGCTAAAGGTTTTAAGCAATAACCCGACAAAAACAAGTGAGGTTTACGATCTTTTAAGCGTCTACAGATTTAGTCTTCCAAAACTTATAAAGGCGATGAAATCCTCAGAAATGCTTGTGAGCGGAGGAGGGAGCCTTTTACAGGACATAACAAGTTCGAGAAGCTTGTGGTATTATCTTTTTGTGATTGCACTCAGCAAGCGTTTTAAAAAGAAGACAGTTATTTATGCAAACGGAGTGGGGCCGATAAATAAAAAGTTCAATAGGTATTTGACGAAGAAGACATTGAAAAATGTGGATTATATTTCGCTTCGTGATGAAGATTCGTTTAAATACCTTGTGAATATAGGATTAAAAGAAGAGGATATGAAACTTCGTTCTGATCCGGTATTTTTATTGAAACCGGATATGGATGAAGCGAGAGTTATTTTAAACAAAATCGGGCTTGAAGGCGACTTTATGGTTTTAAATCTCAGACCTTGGGCTAAGGAAGATGAATTTATCGAAAAGATTTCGGTAGCAATGAAGAGGTTTATGGACGATGGACATAAAGTTCTACTTCTCCCAATGCACCTCTCAAAAGACACGGATGTTTTAAAGAAACTCGAGTCAAAGCTTAGCCACGAAAATCTTTACGCATACTACGATGAGATGAGTGTTAGAACACTTATGGGAATTATTTCGGCGGCAAAGGAAGTTGTTTCGATGAGACTACATGGACTTATATATTCGGTTGCGGTTGAAACAAAACCGTTTGCATTAAGCTATGACCCAAAAGTTGATGGGTTTATGAAAGATATAGGTTCGAAGTATATTGTCGATATAAATAATTTCACAGTAGATGATTTATATGAAAGAATTGATGCATTTGAAAAAGATGGCGAATATCTTGAAAATATAAGCAAAGACGAGAGAAAGAGACAGTCGCTTGCAAGGCAAAATGCGGAGGAAGTTTTGGAAATTTTGGGTGATTTTGATGAATAAAGTGAATGTTTTAAATATAAAGTTTTCAAATATATCTGACGATGAACTTTTAAATATTCTGGAAAATGCATTTATGAGTGAGTCGAATCTGAGAATTGTGACACCAAATCCGGAAATAGTAATGGCGGCGAACAAAAGTGACAGTTTAAGGAATATGATAAATAATTCTTCACTTGTTTTGAAAGATGGAATCGGAATAAAAATTGCCGAGAAACTTAAGGGCGTGAATGGAGAAAAGCGACAAACTGGAATTGAAACGCTTGAAAGACTTCTTAAAATTGCTGACGACAATTGTTATTCAGTTTATTTTGTCGGCGCCGAGGATGAGATTCTTCAAAAGGCAATTATCAATATTAAGGATAAATTTCCGAATATTGTTGTTAAAGGCCAACATAATGGGTATTTTAAAGATGGGTCTTCTGAAGAGGGGCAGATCTTAAAAGATATTGAAGAAAAAAAACCGGATTTATTGATTGCGGCAATGGGTTTTCCAAAGCAGGAAATATTCCTTACAAAAACTCAAGTGCCGAAGGTTTCAATTGCTTGTGGCGGCAGTCTTGACGTCATGAGCGGAGAGGTTAAAAGAGCACCGCGTTGGATGCAAAAGGTGGGGCTTGAATGGTTTTATAGGTTGGTAAAAGACCCGGGTAGAATTAAAAGACAAGTTGTTATACCTGTGTTTTTATGGAAAATAGTTTTTACTAAAAATAGTTGTTTTATGGAGGAAAATAATGATTGATAACAAGACTATTAGTTCACTAAGAATGCTATCGGTTGATATGATTGAGAAGGCAAAGTCGGGGCACCCGGGTTTACCGCTCGGTTCAGCACCAATGCTCTACACACTTTATAAGGATTTTTTGAACTTTAATCCCGAAAAGCCGAAGTGGATTAACAGAGACAGATTTGTACTTAGTGCAGGTCATGGAAGTGCTATACTTTACAGTTTGTTAAATTTGTTCGGATTTGATGTAAGTATTGACGATATTAAGAATTTTAGACAATGGGGATCAAAAACTCCAGGACATCCTGAGTATGGAGATACTGATGGGGTTGATGCAACAACAGGACCTTTAGGACAAGGGATTACAATGGCTGTTGGAATGGCACTCGCTGAGGCACATATGAGATCACATTTCACAGTTGACGGCTGGTCACCGGTGGATCACTACACTTATGCTCTTGTAGGAGACGGATGTCTCATGGAAGGCATTTCACACGAAGCTGCAAGTTTTGCGGGTAGTCATAAATTAGGTCGTCTTATAGTTTTATACGATTCAAATAATATTTCCATTGAAGGAAATACGGACATCACATTCCACGATGACACTTTGAAGAGATTTGAAGCTTATGGATGGCACACTCAAAGAGTCGAAGATGGAAATGATATTGAAAAAATAAAAGAAGCGATTGAAAATGCAAAGAAAAACGAACGTCCATCAATTATTGAAGTTAAAACTGTTATCGGATTCGGTGCAGGAAGCGTGGAAGGCTCTGAAAAGTCTCATGGAGCACCAATAGGCGAAGATAATAGAAAAGCGTTGGTTGAAAAAATTAAATGGAATGAAACAGAAGAGTTTACAGTTCCGGAAGACGTCAAAGAGAATGCAGCAAAAATCGTAGAAGAAAAGAAAAAAGTCTACGATGAATATAAGAAAAAGCTTCAAGAATATGAAAGTAAAAATCCTGACAAATATAGAGAATATATTGATTGGATTCACTTCAAACATGAAGCAGATTTATCAAAACTACTAGATTCTAAGGAAAAAGATGCAACAAGAAGTGCGAGCGGTGCAGCTTTACAAGAGGTTGCAAAAGCTATTCCAAATATGATAGGAGGTTCGGCAGACTTGGGTCCGTCGAACAACAGTCAAATAAAAGATAGCGGATTTATAAGTTCCAGCGATTACAATGAAAGAAATATACACTTCGGCGTAAGAGAGTTTGCGATGGCTGCAATCTCAAACGGAATTGCTCTTCATGGAGGCCTTAAACCGTTCTGTGCAACGTTCTTTGTTTTCAGCGATTATATGAAGCCGGCAATGAGGCTTGCAGCACTGATGAACCTTCCGGTCACATATATTTTGACACACGACTCAATAGGGGTTGGAGAAGACGGTCCTACACATGAACCGATTGAACACTTGGCAATGCTTAGAAGTTTGCCGAATTTTTCGGTTATAAGGCCTGCGGATTTTAATGAAACTGTACATGCATGGGAAGTTGCACAAAAGGCAACAAAGCCGACAGCTCTTATTTTATCGAGACAAAAGTTGGAAACTTTAAAAATAGAAAGCGAAAACTTAAAATATGGTGCATATATTGCTAAAACAGAAAAAGATAAACTTGATCTTGTTGTAGTTGCAACCGGCTCGGAAGTTGGAGTTACAATGGAAGCTTCTAAGATTCTTGAAGACAAAGGATATGGAGTTCGTGTTGTATCAATGCCTTCATGGGATTTGTTTGATGAACAGGACAAAGAATATAGAGAAAGTGTTTTACCGTGTGGCGTAAAGACAGCTTCAGTTGAAGCTCTTTCAACATTCGGATGGGACAAATATACAAAAGGTGGACTCAAGATAGGCCTCGACAGATTTGGAGCAAGTGCACCGGGCTCAGAACTTTTTGAGCATTTCGGATTTACTCCTGAAAAAATTGCAGACAAATTGGAGTCATTCATAAAAGAAAATTAATTTAATAAGGGATTATGGAGGTTAAAATGAATAGAAGAGAACGACTTGAAAAGTTAAGAAGTCTTATGGAGAGAGAAGGTATTGATTATTTTGTAATACCTACGTCAGATCCGCATATGAGCGAATATGTTTTGGACAGATATAAGTCCAGAGTATATATGACGGGTTTTACAGGAAGTGCAGGATTTGTTGTTGTTACTCAGAATGAGGCACTACTTTGGGCGGATGGAAGATATCATGTTCAAGCGGAAAAACAAATAGAAGGTTCTGATTTCAAACTTATGAAATGGGGACTTGAAGGTGTTGATTTCTATGACGAATGGTTGAAAAAGAATGTAAAGCCGGGAGAGACAGTTGGCTTTAATGGTGAAATAACACCATATTCAATGTATCAAAAACTTGTTAAAAAGTTGGGAGATAAAACAAATTTTAAATTTGAGAAAGATTTGATAGGTGAGTTTTGGGAAGATAGACCGCCACTTCCATCAGGTAAAGCATTTATTTTGGATGAAGAATATACCGGTGAAAATCCAACAAAAAGACTCGGGATTATTCGTGAAAAAATGGAAGAAAAGGGTGCAACTCATTTATTCTTGGCAACTCTTGATGATATCGCGTACACTCTTAATATAAGAGGTAGAGATGACCTTTATACTCCGATTGTTGTAAGCTATCTTTTGATTGATTCTCACAATGTCACACTTTTTGTGGATGAAAATAAAATTGACGTGAGCGTTAAGGGATATCTTCAAAAGAATGGTGTAAAAATCGCACCGTACGAAAGTGTTAATGACGAACTTGTTGCTCTTGATAAAAATGATGCATGTTATATTTCCGGTGACAAGATTAACGCACTTCAATACAAGCTTATATCTGAAAATACGAAAGTAATTGATGAAATGCTTCCTACAACAATGATGAAGGCTATCAAAAACGATACTGAAGTTGAAAATGAAAGACTTGCACATATCATTGATGGAGCTGCTGTCAGCCGTTATCTTTGTTGGATAAAGGCAAATGCGGGAAAGATAGAATTGAATGAATTTGAAGCGGAAGAAAAACTCCACGAAATAAGAGCAGAACACGAAAGTTTTATAAGTGAATCATTTAAGACTATTTCCGCATACAAGTCAAATGCAGCTATGGCACACTATAGTGCATCAAATGAAAACAACTCTGAAATAAAGGCGGAAGGACTTTATCTTGTAGACTCAGGTGGACAATATTATGAAGGTACAACCGATATCACAAGAACTGTGACGCTTGGAAACCCAACCGCGGAAGAAATCAGAGATTATACTTTGACATTAAAAGGACATATTAATTTATTTTTGACAAAGTTCTTGAATGGAACGTGCGGATGTCATCTTGATGTAATGGCAAGAAGTGCAATGTGGAAAGAAGGAATCGATTTTAAACATGGCACGGGTCATGGCGTAGGTTATTGTCTTGGCGTTCACGAAGGACCGATGTCGATTTCGAAAGCTATTATAAATGTTCCACTTCAACCTGGAATGGTTATTTCAAATGAACCTGGAATTTATAGAGAAGGAAAACACGGAATTAGAATTGAAAATCTTGTAACTGTTACAGAATACAAGACCACACAATTCGGTCAATTCTTCGGATTTATGAATCTTACACTTTGTCCGTATGAAAGAGAACTGATTGATGTTTCACTTTTGAGCGATGAAGAGCTTGAATATATAAATGAATATCACAAAAAAGTTTTTGAAAACACACAAAGTCATATGAAAACTGAAGAAGAAAAAGCATGGCTTAAAAAAGCAACTGCTGAAATTAAAAGATAAAGGGAGCGTAAGCTCTCTTTTTTTGTATATGAGTACATTTATGGAATCAAAACACAATATGTGGTATAATGTATTAGAGGTGTTAGAGTGTTTAATATAAGAGAAGAGCTACAAAAACTACCAGCAAAACCGGGAGTTTACATAATGAAAGATGATAAAGACAATGTTATCTATGTCGGAAAGGCAAAGATTTTAAAAAATCGTGTCCGATCATATTTCAATAAAACTCAAAAGTCACCGAAAGTTTCTGCGATGGTAAGTCATATAAAGAGCTTTGAATATATTATCGTCGACAATGAAGTAGAAAGTTTGGTACTTGAAAGTAATTTAATAAAGAGCTACGCCCCGAAGTACAACATTTTACTTAGAGATGACAAGCAATATCCATATATAAAACTTACGAACGAACCGTTTCCAAGACTTATAAAATCGAGGGAGTTAAAGAAAGACGGCGGAAGTTATTTCGGACCTTTTCCGAATGTTTTGGCTGTTAATAATGTTCTTACTTTTTGGGAAGACGAGTATCGACTTAGGACTACAAAGAGATATTTGGACAGAGTTTATAAGCCGTGTCTAAACTTTTATATCGACAAATGCGATGCACCTTGCATGGGAAATATGAGTGAAGAAGATTATATGAAAAAACTCGTTGAGCCGATAGATTTCTTGAAGGGGAAAAATGAGCTTACAGTTGAAAGAGTTCGTGATAAGATGCTTTTTTATGCTGAAAATATGGAGTACGAAAAAGCTGCTGCAATGAAAAGCCTGATTGAGGATTTAAATTCTCTAAAAGAGGATCAAAAGATTACAAAGCCGCTCGGCGATTCGATTGACTATGTAGCATATGCAAAGAGCGAGGATATTTTTCTTGTTGAAGTGTTTTTTAAACGCGATGGAAAAACAATAGGTAGGGACAGCTTTGTGCTTTCAAATGATGATGAAGATGAACACGAGATGATGGAAGAGTTTATTAAGCAGTATTATCTTGGAATATCAAATCCACCTTCGGAGCTTGTACTTGAGGTTGAACCGACAAATCTAGAAAGTTTACAAAAAGCGATACGACAAAAAGGTATTTTAAACACAACTATAAATGTGCCAAAACGTGGCGAAAAGCGTGACACGATTATGATGGTTAAGAAAAATGCACTCGAAGATTTGGCAAAACACAGGGCAAGGATTCTTCAAAAGACAAAGACAAATGTTATTGCACTTACAGAACTTGCACAGATTATTGGTACCGGAGAATACCCTGAAAGGATTGAATCTTTTGATATTTCACATATTCAAGGGACGGATGCTGTTGGAGGAATGGTAGTATTTAGTGATGGGAATCATAACAGAAATGATTATAGAAGGTTTAAAATAAAAGAAGCGGACACAAGAAATGATTTGGAATGTATGAAGGAAGTTTTGACCAGAAGATATAAGAGAATGCTTGATGGTTCAAAGGGTTTTTCTAAAGCACCGAATTTGATTTTGATGGATGGAGGCAAGACTCAAGTTGGCATTGCTATAAAAGTTTTAGAAGATTTGGGGATTGATATTCCTGTGATGGGAATGGTTAAAGACGATTCTCATACAACAAACAAACTTTTATACAACAATGAATTTTATGCACTCAAAGAGAGTAGGGAACTTTTTACATTCATAAGCAATGTTCAAAACGAAGTTCACAGATTTGCTATAAGTTATCATAAGAGTCTTAGAGGAAAGACTATGATAAAAAGCAGACTTGACGGCATAAAGGGAATCGGACCGAAAAGAAAAGAAGCACTTATGAAAGAATACGGTTCGATTGAAAAGATAAAGCAGGCTTCGATAGATGATCTTGTGAAAGTTCCGGGTATGACTCGAAAATCTGCAGAGTCCGTGAAAGAAGAATTGAAAAAGTACGAAATAGATTAACATATTTTAAAATATTTTTATGTAATACCGAATCTTGTTTTTGTTTATAGATAAATTCTATAGGCACGGGGTTTGGTATTAAAAAAATCTATTAAAGATTCTTAGCCAATAATAGCTAAAAACTTTGACATTAGTTTTTAGTTGTTATATAATAGTATGTGGAAAATAATTTTAACCACATGATGACAACTTTTTAGGAGGTAATTATGTCAAAAGTATTTAAGACGATGGACGGTAATACCGCCGCAGCTCACGTAAGTTATGCATTTACAGAAGTTGCTGCAATTTATCCTATTACTCCATCTTCAAACATGGCTGAAGCTGTAGACCAATGGGCTTCAGAAGGAAGACTGAATTTATTCGGTCAAAAAGTATTAGTTAAAGAACTTCAATCTGAAGGCGGTGCTTCAGGTGCAGTTCACGGTTCACTTCAAGCTGGTGCTCTTACTACTACATATACGGCTAGTCAGGGTTTATTACTCATGATTCCAAATATGTACAAAATCGCAGGTGAACTTCTACCGGCTGTATTCCACGTATCAGCTAGATCTTTAGCAAGCCACGCATTATCAATTTTCGGTGACCATTCAGACGTTATGGCTGCTAGAAACACAGGATTTGCAATGCTAGCAAGTGGTTCAGTTCAAGAAGTTATGGACTTGGCAAGTGTTGCTCACTTAGCAACAATCAAGGGCCGTGTACCATTTGTACATTTCTTCGACGGATTCAGAACTTCACACGAAATTCAAAGAGTCGAAGTTATGGATTATGAAGAATTAAGATCTCTCATTGACTACAAAGCATTAAATGAATTCAGAATGAGATCGTTAAATCCTGAAAGACCTGTAACACGCGGTACTGCAGAAAACGGAGATATCTACTTCCAAGCTGCAGAAGCTTCAAATAAATACTATGAAGATATCGTTGGAATCGTTGCAGATTACATGAAAGAAATTTCAAGAATCACCGGTCGTGAATATAAACCATTCGATTACTATGGAGATCCTGAAGCAGAAAGAATTATCGTTGCAATGGGATCAGTTACAGATACAATCGAAGAAACAGTTGACTACTTGAGAGATAAGGGTGAAAAAGTCGGTGTTATCAAAGTTAGACTTTACAGACCGTTCTCAAAGGAATATTTCTTTAACGTTCTTCCAAAGACTGTTAAGAAAATTGCTGTTCTCGACAGAACAAAGGAAAAGGGTGCAACTGCAGAACCTTTACACTTAGACGTTCTACAAGTTTTCTATAGAAATGAACATCAACCTATTATCGTTGGCGGACGTTACGGATTATCATCAAAAGATACAACTCCTACAATGATTAAGGCTGTATTCGACAACTTGAAACAAGATGAACCGAAAGACATGTTCACAGTAGGTATTGTTGACGACGTTACACATCACTCACTCGAGTTAGGTGAAACAATCAACACAGAACCTGAAGGAACAATCAGATGTAAATTCTGGGGATTCGGCTCAGACGGTACAGTCGGTGCTAACAAATCAGCTATCAAGATTATCGGAGATGATAGTGGTTTATATGCACAAGGATATTTCGCATACGACTCAAAGAAATCAGGTGGTGTAACAACATCACACTTAAGATTTGGTAAAAAACCTATCAAGTCAACATATTTGATTACACACCCTGACTTTGTATCATGTTCAAAACAAGCATATGTTCACAACTATGACTTACTTGAAGGACTAAAAGATGGCGGTACATTCCTACTCAACTGTCTATGGGATGACAACGAATTGGAAGAAAATTTACCGAACAGCTTAAAGAAATATATCGCTGATCACAACATTGACTTCTATACAATCAATGCAACAAAGATTGCTGCAGAAATCGGATTGGGCGGAAGAACAAATATGATCATGCAAGCTGCATTCTTCAAATTGTCACAAGTTCTACCACTCGATGAAGCTATAAAAGACTTGAAAGATCAAATCGTAAAGAACTACGGCAGAAAAGGTGAAAAGGTTGTTAACATGAACTATGAAGCTGTTGACCAAGGTGTTAACGCACTTCATAAGATTGAAATACCTGAAAGCTGGAAGAGCCTCAAAGTTGAAGAAGAAAAGGTTGATGAATCACGTCCTGAATTCGTAAGAAAGATAGCTGACGTTATGAACAAGATGAAAGGTGATACACTCCCTGTTTCAGCTTTCACAGGAAAATACGCAGACGGTACTTTCGAAAACGGAACTTCAGCATATGAAAAACGTGCAATCGCAGTTAATGTTCCACACTGGAACAAAGAAAACTGTATCCAATGTAACCAATGTTCATATGTATGTCCGCACGCATGTATCAGACCGATGCTCGTTAGCGAAGAAGAACAAAAGAACATGCCTGAAACATTTGAAACAATCAAAGCAAATGGTAAGGGTTTAGATATTTATCAATACAGAATCCAAGTTTCAGTTCTTGACTGTACAGGATGCGGCAACTGTGCTGACACATGTCCTGCAAAAGTTAAAGCTCTTACAATGGTTCCATTTGAAGAAGAATTCCACCCACAAAAAGAAAATTGGGAATTTGCAACAACACTTTCTGAAAAGAACAATGTTATGGACAAATTCTCAGTTAAGGGTTCACAATATAACAAACCATATCTTGAATTCTCAGGAGCATGCGCAGGCTGCGGAGAAACTCCTTATGCAAAACTCGTAACACAACTTTACGGAGATAGAATGCTTATTGCTAACGCAACAGGATGTTCATCAATTTGGGGAGGTTCAGCTCCTTCAACAGTTTACTGCAAGGATTCATGCGGAAGAGGTCCGGCATGGGCTAACTCATTGTTCGAAGACAATGCTGAATATGGTTACGGTATGGCACTTGCAATCCGTCACATCAGAGAAAAAATCCAAGATTTAATGGATGAATATATGGCTCTTGATGATGCAGATAAAACAGTGTCAGAAATCTTCACAGAATTCAAGGAAAACATCGATGATCCTGAAAAAACAAGAGACGTTTACGGAAGACTTACAACTGAAGGATATGCTGAAAAAGCTAGCGGTCGTGCAAAAGAAATTCTTGAAGAAATTCTTGAAAAGAAAGACTTCCTTGTAAAGAAGAGCGTTTGGGTATTCGGTGGAGACGGATGGGCATACGACATCGGATTCGGTGGACTTGACCACGTACTTGCTTCCGGTGAAGACATCAACGTATTTGTATTCGATACTGAAGTTTACTCAAATACAGGTGGACAATCATCAAAGGCTACACCGCTTGCTGCAATTGCAAAATTCGCTGCATCAGGTAAGAGAATCAGAAAGAAGGATCTCGGTCTAATGATGACAAGCTACGGTTATGTATATGTTGCTCAAATCGCACTTGGTGCAAACATGAACCAAGCTATAAAAGCTATCAAGGAAGCTGAAAGCTATCCAGGACCATCACTCATCATTGCTTATGCTCCATGTATCAACCACGGAATCAGAGAAGGTATGGGAAGAACAATTCACCAAGAAAAACGTGCTGTTGAAGCAGGTTATTGGCACCTATACAGATACGATCCACGTCTTGAAGATCAAGGCAAGAATCCGTTCCAATTGGATAGCCGTGAACCTAAGGAATCATTCCAAGATTTCATTAAGGGCGAAGTAAGATACACTTCCCTTATGAGAGCATTCCCTGAACAAGCTCAAGACTTATTTGATCAAGCTGAAGAAATGGCAAAGAGAAAATATTTGACATACAAACAACTAGCTGAACAAAAACCAATCGTAATTCAATCAGGAGAAGATGTACCTGAACTTGATGACGAAAATCACGAAAAGAAAACAATATAAATATAACTAAGGGTCGCTTAAGCGACCCTTATACATATATTTTTTAATAATTAGAAAGGATAAATTATGTACTACAAACTAGTAAATGAACACTATTTTTCTAAGGACCGAGTTTATGAAATGCTTAATGATGTCCTAAAAAAAATGTCTTCCGCTCCGCAGGAGATGAAAATTGACTTAGTAGAGGAATACGATTATCTTCAAAGATTATTAAATAATGAATAACAAAAAAACAATAAATTTTTATTTATTGTTTTTATTATTTAGGAGGTTATTATGAAAAATAATATTAACAAATTTTTAAAGAGAAAAGGTGTAGAAATTTCTTTGAGAAAATATGGAATCGATGTATTGGGGTCAATGGCACTTGGGCTCTTTGCAACATTACTTGTAGGGACTATTTTAAATACTATTGGAACAAAATTAGGAATTACTTATTTAACTGAGACAATATGGCCCGCAGCAAGAGATATGACAGGTGCCGCTATAGGTGTTGCAATTGCACACAGCTTAAATGCTCCTGCACTAGTTCTTTATTCTGCTGTTGTCGTGGGATATATAGGAAATATTGCGGGTGGGCCCGTAGGCTCTCTTTTAGCGACTTGCGTGAGCGTCGAACTTGGGAAAATTGTTTCAAAAGAAACCAAGCTTGACATAATTGTTACCCCTGCAACCACAATTATTGTGGGTTCATTAATTGCAACTGTTTTGGGCCCTGTGCTTTCAAGTGGAATGAACTCAATTGGACAATTTGTTATAAAGGCGACGGAGCTGAGACCTTTCTTTATGGGAATTGTAGTGTCTGTAGTTGTGGGAATGGTTTTAACTCTTCCAATCTCATCCGCTGCACTTTGTATGATGATTGGTCTTTCAGGACTCGCAGGCGGTGCAGCAACGGCAGGATGTTCGGCACAAATGGTAGGTTTTGCAGTTATAAGCTATAAAGAAAATGGGCTCGGCGGACTTGTAAGTCAAGGAATTGGAACATCGATGCTTCAAATTCCAAATATTGTAAAAAATTGGAAAATTTGGATTCCAGCAACACTTGCATCCGCAATAACAGGACCAATTTCAACTGTAGTATTTAAGATGACAAATATTCCAATCGGCTCAGGTATGGGAACAAGTGGACTTGTCGGACAAATTGGAACAATAACATCGATGAGTGCCGATGGAAGAGGAACAGCGGTGATCTATACGAGTATTTTACTTGTTCACATTATATTGCCTGCAATTTTATCATATGTATTTTATATAGCTTTAAAGAAAATAGGTTGGATAAAAGATGGAGATATGAAACTAAATTTATAGTTATACGGAGGAGTATTTCATGAAACTATATTTAAAACAAAAAGTGTTCAAGTTTTTAGACCACTATGATGTTTATGATGAAGAACAGAATGTAATTTTTACTGTAAATCAAAAATTTAGATTTTTAGGTTTTCATGCGGATGTAATTGCAAAAGAAGGTTTTAGCAGTTTTGAAATAGACAAAGAAGTTTTTAGATTTCTTCCGAAATACATTTTAACTTTTGAAGATGGAGAGCAAATTATCTTGAATTTCAGATTTTCTTTGCTTCAAAGAAAGATTGATGTAGAAACCACTTTTGGAAATTTATTTGTTAGAGGCAATTATTGGGATCTAGACTTTGATGTTCTTAAAGAACAAGAGGTAATAGCAACTATTTCTAAGAAATGGTTAAGTTGGGGCGACACCTACGAAATTGATATATACGATGAAAAATACGCATCAGAGGTTTTGGGAATCGTTATTGCAATAGATAGTCAGAAAGACATTGAAAGGAATCAGGGATAATATGAAATTAATACAGCCGGAAGCAAAACACGAAAAAATCGTTATGGATTTTAAACAAAAGATTATAGATGCAAATGAAACGTTCTGCGGAGTTAGCGGCCTTGAGAGAATGGACTATGGCGAATGGCTTAAATATCTTTTAGCGGTGTCAAAAAAAGAAACATGTCCGGAAGGAATTGTTCCCGCATATGAAATGATTTATGTAGATGACGATGAAACAAAAGTCTATGGAATGATAAATATGAGACTCGAGCTTAATGATATGCTTTTAAAATTTGGAGGCCATATCGGTTATTCGGTCAGTCCGGATGAAAGGAGAAAGGGGTATGCAAAAGCGATGCTTTCTTGTGCACTCGAGTTTTATAAAGATGAAGGATACGATAAAGTTCTCATAACTTGCAACAAAAATAATATTGCATCTCAAAAAACAATTGAATCCGCAGGAGGCATTTTGGAAAATATAGTAGAAGATGGAGATGTTTTCACGAAAAGATTTTGGATATATCTATAAAAAACTCTCATATTAGCATAGTGCTAGTATGAGAGTTTTTTATAGCTTTTTATAAGCTTTTCTGAACATAATTACTGTAGTTAAGACTGCAATAAAATCTGAAATCGGTTCAGCTATAAACACACCGGTTATTTTAGGTTCTATAAAGTTTGGTAGTATGATGATAAGTGGAATAAGAAGAATTATTTTTCGAAGTATTGCAAGAAACAAGCTAGTTTTTGCATTTCCGATAGCTATAAATGTATTTTGACATGCGATTTGAATGCCAAGCAAAACATTTACAAAGAAAAACATTCTTATTGCAGGGGTCGAGTAGTCTATGAGCGATGTGTCGCTTGTAAATAGAGATGCGAAAATATTTGGAATAAACATTAGCAGAATCCATAGCGTAAAAGAATAAATCAGAGATGATTTCAATAAATATAAAAATGTTGTTTTTAAACGATTTATATCATTTTTACCGTAGCTATAACTTATTATTGGTTGTGCACCTTGTGTGAGCCCGATTAACGGTAGCATCGAAAAGTTCATTATAGAGAGAAGTATTGTCATTGTTCCTACAGCAATATCTCCGCCATATTTAAGGGCAGAACGGTTGAAAGTGATTCCAATCAGTCCCTCTGTCATTTGCATTATGAAAGGGGATGCACCTAGAGCGATTGAAGGAAGAATTATATCTTTGTCAAGTTTCATATTTTTCTTTTTAATTTTTAAAATTGTACTTTCGCCTCTTAAAAACATTAAAACCCAAATTGCCGATACAGCTTGAGATATTATAGTAGCAAGTGCAGCACCTTTTACGCCCATTTTAAATGCAAAAATAAATATAGGATCAAGCACAATATTAAGTACCGCACCTATACAAACTGTATACATACTTGTTTTTGCAAAGCCTTGTGCGGTTATGAATGCATTTAAACCGATTGAAAGTTGAACAAATACTGTTCCGAGAACGTATATTTCCATATAATCCATAGCATAGGCTAGAGTATTTTCGCTTGCTCCGAAAAGTATTAATATTTTATCTAGTGAGGCGTAAATAGATATGCTAAGTATTAATGAAATGATAAGTAAGAGTGAAAAGGAATTACCTAAAATCTTTTCGGCAGTTTTTAAGTCATCTTTTCCTAAGTATATTGACGCACGAGGTGCACCGCCCATTGCAGCAAGTGCAGCAAATGCAGAAATTATCATTATTAAAGGCATTGCAACACCTACACCTGTCAAAGCAAGGCTTCCGATTTTGTCTATATGTCCAATGTATATTCTATCAATAAGATTATATAAAACATTCACAATTTGTGCAAAAATAGCTGGTACTGAAAGTTCAAATAAAAGTTTTTTTACAGGCATAGTACCTAATTTGTCATTATCAATCATAAAAAACCTCCATAATTAATATAAAAAAGACCCTTGATTGGGTCTTTAGTGTCCTTTTAAAGTAGTATTGTCATAGGAGGTAGACCGCACTACTTTAAATGAACTGAAACAAAATTTGTTCCATTGTACATCGAGTCTAAGTTGCGAGATTCATAAACTCGAAAAACTGACTAAAAAATGAATAAAATAGTCAATTTAAGTCTCGCTTAAGCGACACGATAATTATAACAGATAGGTGACAAAATGTCAAGGGAATTATTCAACTATGAATTAATGCTTGAAATTTAAATATGAATTAGTTTTGTTTAAGTGTCCTATTTTAGGGTATAATAAGACGAATAGTTATTGATTTTATAATTAGTTTGTGCTATAATAATCTGAGAATATTGAAAGGAGATATTTATGAACGTTAAAGTAGTTGAATCAAAGGACAATGAATTAAAATTTGATTGGACATTGCCTTGGAATGAATTTGAAAAGTATATAGAAACCGCATATAAGAGGACGAGAGGTCACTTTAGAATTGATGGTTTCAGAAAAGGCAAAGCACCGAGGCATATTATTGAAAATTTCTATGGCAAGGGTGTATTTTATGAAGACGCTCTAAATATTGCTATCGATGAAAATTATGAAAAGTTAGCTGAAGAATTACCGAAAACAGCTGTAGGAATGCCAAGTGTTGACGTTAAAGAACTCGAAAGTGGCAAAGATGTAGTTATGGAATTTACTACAGAAGTTGTTCCTGAAATTGTAATTAAGGATATGAAGAATCTTGAAATTCCTAAAATCGAAGAAGAAATAACTGACGAGGCTGTTCAAGCTGAACTTGAAAATCAAAGAAGAAATAATCAAAGAGAAATTATTATAGATGACAGAGCTGCAGAAAAAGGTGACACAGTAGACATTGATTTTGAAGGTTTTATTGATGGTGTTGCATTTGAAGGTGGAAAAGCTGAGGGAACTACTTTGGAAATCGGTGCAGGCAAATTTATTCCTGGATTTGAAGACCAAATTATCGGCAAAAATATTAATGATGAATTTGATATAACCGTTACATTCCCTGAAGACTATCATGCAAAAGAATATGCAGGAAAAGAAGCAGTTTTTAAAACAAAATTGAATTCTATATCAAAATATGAATTGCCGGAATTAGATGATGATTTTGCGTCTGAAGTAAGTGAATTTGAAACTATTAAAGAACTTGAAGCAGACATTAGAAAAAAGCTTGAAGAAAGACTTCAAGAATCGATTGCAATTAGAGATGAAAATAATACAGTAGATGCTCTTGTAGCAAAAACTGATTTCGAAGTGCCGAAAGCTCTTATTGAATCGCAAACAAATCAAGAGTTTGAAGATTTTAAATTCAGACTTAGACAACAAGGCATGGACTATGAAGATTTCATTAAGTACACAGGTCAAAACGAAGAAGGAATTAAAAACGAACTCAGACCTATAGCAGAAAAGAAAACAAGAGCAAATATTGTTCTTGATACAGCTGCAAAAGAATTAGGAATAGAAGTAACTGATGCAGATAGAGAAGAAGCTATTAAATCTGCAGCGACAGGATACGGAATGGATCCTGATAAATTCTTTGAAATGGCAAAAAATCAAGACATCACTTTCATGGACACAGGAATTTTAAATAAAAAAGTTGTTGAAGAGCTCATGAAAACGGTTAAGAGAGTTGAAGTAAAAGAAGAAGAGCCTAAGGAAGAAAAGAAGCCTGCAAAGAAAACTACAAAAAAGACTACAAAAAAAGCAGACAAAGAATCTGAAGAAGTAAAGGAAGCAACTGAAGAAAAAGAAAAGAAGACTCCTAAAAAAGCTTCAAAGAAAAAGACAGAAAAGTTAGTCGAAGAAGCAGACTTTGATGTTGAAGGCAAGAAAGAAAAAAAGACGACCAAGAAAAAGATAGATAAAAAGGTCAAAGAAGAAAAAGAAGAAAAAGAAGATATAGAAGAAAAATAAAATGAAATAAGGCCCAAAAGGGCCTTGTTTATTATTTAAAAAGGAGTGATTTTATGGCATTAGTGCCAATGGTTATAGAACAAACCGGCAGAGGAGAGAGAAGCTACGATATTTTTTCGAGACTTTTAAAAGAAAGAATTATTTTTGTTTCAGGGGAAGTAAACGATACTATGGCAGATTTAGTTGTAGCACAACTTCTATTTTTGGAAGCTGAAGATCCTGAAAAAGATATACAAATGTATATAAATAGTCCGGGAGGTAATGTTACAAGTGGATTTGCAATTTTTGATACTATGAATCATATTAAACCTGATGTTTCGACTATTTGTGTTGGACTTGCAGCAAGTATGGGAGCAATTCTTCTTACAGCCGGTAAAAAAGGAAAGAGATTTGCACTGCCAAATGCTGATATTATGATTCATCAACCGCTCGGTGGTTCTCAAGGTCAGGCTGAAGATATTAGAATTCAAGCTGAAAAGATTTTGGAAACAAGAGAAAGACTCAATAAAATATTAGCTGAAAGAACGGGACAACCGCTTGAAAAAATTGAAAAAGATACAGATAGGGATTTCTTTATGAGTGCTGAAAAAGCTGTAGAATATGGCCTTATCGACAAAGTCTTAGAATCGAGGTCAAAATAGTGCCAAGAACACCGGATGATAAGAATCGTTGCTCATTTTGCGGCAGATCTCAAGACGATGTAAATATATTGATTAGTGGCGGTGGGGATGCCTATATTTGTGATGATTGCGTTAAATATTGCGAAGAAATTGTAAAGAGCCAAATTGAAACAAAGTTCTCAAAAGATCTTAATGAACTTTTGACACCAAAAGAAATAAAAGAAAAGCTTGATGAATATGTTATAGGTCAAGATGAAGCAAAAAAAGTTTTATCTGTAGCAATGTATAACCATTACAAGAGAGTTTATGTCGAGCCTGAAAGCGATGTTATGATTGACAAGAGCAATGTGCTTCTCTTGGGACCGACAGGTTCAGGTAAGACACTTCTTGCACAAGCGATTGCAAAGATACTGGATGTTCCTTTTGCGATTACAGATGCTACAACTTTAACTGAAGCGGGTTATGTCGGGGAAGATGTTGAAAATGTTATTTTAAAACTTGTACAAGCAGCGGATATGGATATTGCGGCTGCGGAAAAGGGAATTATATATATCGATGAGATTGATAAGATTGCAAGAAAGAGCGAAAATGTTTCAATAACAAGAGATGTGAGCGGTGAAGGTGTGCAACAAGCACTTTTAAAACTCATTGAAGGTACTGTTGCAAGTGTTCCGGCTCAAGGCGGAAGAAAACATCCTCAAGGAACAATGCTAACCGTTGACACGAAAAATATTCTATTTATTGTTGGTGGTGCTTTTGATGGACTTGAAAGCATTATTGAAAAAAGACTTGGAAAAAGTTCTTTTGGATTTACAAATGACCCGATCAAGAAAGAAGAATTGAGTGTTGGCCAGTTATTTCAAAAAATGGAAGCACACGACCTTGTCAAGTACGGATTAATTCCTGAACTTGTTGGAAGAATTCCGGTTCATGTTGCACTTGATGATTTGGATGTAAACAGCCTTATAAGAATTTTGACAGAGCCAAAAAATGCGATAATTAAACAATATCAGGAACTTATGAAGCTTGAAGATTGTGATTTGAAATTTACAGAAGCCGCACTTACTGAAATTGCAAACAGAGCAATTAAAAGAAAGACGGGAGCAAGAGGTTTGAGGTCAATTGTTGAGGGCGTAATGCTTGATTATATGTACGAACTTCCAAGCGACCAAAGCATAACAGCAATAACTATAAGTTACGATAAAAGAAAAGAAGTTTTTACAGCTAAGATAAAAAGAAATGATGATTAGAATTAGGATGCGATTTACGCATCCTTTTTTATTTATCAGTATGTATTTATAAAAAAATTATTTAATAAGAACAGTTTAATTTAGTTTATTAATAAGAAAAAGGGGTATAAGATTAACAGGAGGTGCTTATGAACTATTTTGTTTTAATCGGCGTCTTATTAATAGTCGTCGGGTTTGCCTGCAAATTGGATGTAGTTGCAGTAGTTCTGATTTCAGGACTTGTAACGGGTCTCGTTTCCGGCATGCCATTAATCGATGTGTTGGACTTAATAGGTAAGGGATTCGTAACAAACAGATACATGTCTCTTTTCTTCTTGAGTTTACCACTAATTGCAATTATGGAAAGATATGGTTTAAAGGACAGAGCTGCAGAAGCGATACAAAAAATCAAATCTGCAAGCGCAGGAGCAGTTGTTGGGATGTATATCCTTATTAGATGGGTTGCAGCAATCTTCTCACTCAGATTGGGCGGACACATTCAATTTGTTAGACCTCTAATTCTTCCTATGGCTGAAGGAGCTGCTACAAAGAAAGTGGATCTTTCAGAAAAGAGATTGGAAGAACTTAAAGGATTAGCAGGAGCTGCTGAAAACTACGGAAACTTTTTCGGACAAAACATTTTCCCTGTTGCAGGAGGTGTACTTTTGATTCAATCGACACTTTCTGAAGCAGGATACAATGTAACCAATGCAGAGATTGCTCAAGGCTCAATTTTAGCCGGGGTTGCAATGGTTATTTTGGCTCTCATTCAATGTTATTTGTTTGAAAGAAAACTGAGAAAGGAGCAAGCTAATGTTTAGTTTTATATATAAAAACACTGCCATGATAGACGAACTGATTTACATTCTTTGTGGTTTGGTTTGCATTATAGTAGGTGTTAGAGGACTGAAAAATAAAAAAGCTCCTTTAGGAACATTTGTTTTCTGGACATTACTTGGAATTCTTTTCGCCGGAGGAAAGTTTCTTATCAACAGCTATGAACACGGTGGAGCGGTTATAGGAGCACTTTTAATGGTGCTTGGTGCGCTCACACTTACAAAGCAAGTTCAAATCGGAGAATTTGAAGCGCAAAATCAAGAACAAAGAGAACAATATGGAAAGAGAGTAGGAAACAAAATATTTATTCCTGCACTCTCAATTGGTGTGATTGCTATGATTATGGCTCAATTCAAGAGCTTTAAAATCGTTGTCGACACAGCAAAAGACGGAGCTCCGGTATTTTTTGGATTCACATCCGCTCAAACACTAGGCTTCTCATCTATTATAGCAATTATAATCGCTTTAATTATCACAAAAGCAAATTATAAAGAAACAAAAGAAGATACTTCAAAGATGCTTATGCAAATTGGAAGCTCATCACTTCTTCCACAATTACTTGGAGCTCTCGGTGCAGTATTTGCTTCTGCAGGAGTAGGACAAGTTATTGGACAAGGCGTTTCAGCTATTGTTCCACCGGAAGCAAAAGTGTTGGGTGTTATTGCATATTGCCTCGGAATGGTTGTATTTACAATGATTATGGGTAATGCATTTGCAGCATTTACAGTTATCACGCTCGGTGTCGGCATTCCATTTGTTATTGCAAATGGCGGAAACCCTGCAGTAATTGGTGCATTAGGCATGACGTGCGGTTACTGCGGAACTCTTATGACACCTATGGCAGCAAACTTTAACATAGTTCCGGCTGCAATTCTTGAAACAAAGAGTAAATACACAATTATGAAGACTCAAGCGCCGGTTGCTTTGGCATTGGTAGTGGTGCATGTCATCTTAATGTTGGCATTTGGATTTTAAAAAACTTTGACTTAAAGGAGGGTTTTTAATTGAAAATTTTGGTAACGGGATTTGACCCGTTTGGAGGAGAAAAAATAAACCCTGCAATTGAATCGGTAAAAAAATTACCGGATAAGATTTTGGGTGCAGAAATTATAAAACTTGAGATTCCAACAGTAATTGGAAAATCAGTTGATAAAATAAGAGAAAAAATTAAAGAAGTTAATCCTGACGTTGTTCTTTCAATCGGGCAAGCAGGAGGAAGACCTGACATTACTGTTGAAAGAGTTGGAATTAACTGCGATGACTGCAGGATAAAGGACAATGAAGGAAATCAGCCTATTGATGAAAAGGTTGTAGAAGATGGACCGGCTGCATATTTTGCAACGGTTCCTATAAAAGCCATGGTTGAGCACATAAAGGAAGGAAAGATTCCGGCAAGTGTTTCAAATACAGCCGGTACATTCATTTGTAACCATGTACTATATGGAGTTTGTCATATAAAGGCTACTGAATATCCGAATATGAGAACTGGCTTTATTCACATTCCGTTCTTACCTGAACAAGTTACAGATAAAAAGAATATGCCGTCAATGGCTCTTGAAACTATAGTTAAGGGTCTTGAACTTGCAATTGAAGCTATTATTTCAAACAAAGAAGATATTGTGGTTACCGGAGGTAAGACACATTAAAGGAGGGCGAAAGCCCTCTTTTTGTTATAAGAATTTCCTATAAATATATAAATGCTGATAAAAAATATCTATTATCAAACTATGGATAAATTTGTAAAAATTGGGTATAATATATAACGAAGGTCAAAAACGGTGCAAATTTCAATTATTTGCAGCGTGGAAGGCGAAAGGTTTAAAAACCAAATTTCATATGGAGGTAGATTGAATATGAAAAGAATTAATTTAGCTTTAATTGCAGCAGTATTGGCATTAGTTTTAGTTTTTGCTGGCTGCAAGACAAACAATGCACCGTCGGGTGATGCACCGAAGGAAGGCAGCTATGCTGAAATGAAAGGTGAAGATCTTGACAAAATAGAAGAAGACAACAAAGAAAAAGAAAAATATCTTGTTCTAGACGTAAGATCAGCAGATCAATACAACGAAGGTCACGTTAAACATGCTATCAACATGCCTGTTGATGAACTCGATTCAAGAATTGCAGAAATCGAAGCATACAAAGACAAGAATGTTGTAACAGTTTGCAACACAGGAAAGAAGAGCTCAGAAGCTGCTCAAAAACTTGTTGATGCAGGATTCAAGAATGTTTGGAATGCACAAGGTGTTAAGGATTTCAACTATACAACAATGACAAAAGCTGCAACACTTCTTCCTGAAGAATTCAAGAAGAGAGTTGAATCAGGCGAATACACAGTTATTGACGTAAGAGATGAAAAAGATTACAACGATGGACACATGAAAGATGCTATCCACACAACTGTTGATACAGCAGATGCTGATATCGAAACATTCCCTACAGATAAGCCATTCTTGACATACTGCTATAGCGGAAACAGATCATGGACTGTTGCTGACAAACTTGCACAAAAAGGTTATGAAGTATACAATGCATGGGATGGAACAAAAGAATACGACGGATACGAATTAGTTAAGTAGTATTGATATTCGGACTTTGGGATTTTTGAGGTAGTTAATGAATAAAAAATTGCTACTTCAAAAGCCTTAAGTCCGTTTTTATTTGCAATTTATTTATTCGTTGTTGATTGGAAGGAGGAGTTTAGATGGACAGAATAATATTTTTTACAAAGGCTCCGCGGCTCGGATTTGGTAAATCAAGATTAAAACCGTATCTTAGTGAACAAGAACGCCTTGAATTAATGATCAATTTAATAAACGACAATTACGAAAAAATAAAGTTATCCGGAAAAGATTATGTTGTCTATTATGACGGTGAGAAAAATGATATTGATTTTATCGGCGGCAAGAAGCTTCTTCAATTTGGCGATGGTTTGGGTCGCCGCATGAGAAATGCAATTTTTCAAGAACTTGAAACTGCGGATAAAGTTGTCTTAATAGGTTCTGATTTAAACAATTTGACAACTGAAGATATAAATTGTGCTTTTGACAAGCTTGATGAATATGATGTGGTAATTTCTCCAACAAAAGACGGTGGATATGGTCTTATAGGCATGAAAAATCAGATTGATATTTTCATGGATATTATTTATTCGACACCGCGAGTTTTGGAAGATACTATAAAAAAGATAAAGTTCTTTAACAAATCTTATTACCTTCTTCCTACAATACGAGATGTTGATAATCTTGTTGATTTAGTTGGTGCAGAATTTGACAGCAATAATGTCAGCTTGATTGGTGCCGGCGAATATAATATGAACTTTAAAATTGACAATATGGTTGTTAGGATTAATATTGCTTCTCAACTAAATCTTGGCGATAAACAAATTGCATATGAATATGGAGCATTGAAAGCCCTTGAGAATTCCGGAGTAACACCAAAACCCATCAAGCTTTATGAAAAGGGTAAATTTATCCCGTTTGGCTTTCTTACTATGGAATATATAGAAGGAAGACCACTTGAATATTATAGAGATTTTCAAATTGCTGCCGAACTTTTAGCAAAAGTTCATAATACTCTTATACAAGATGCAGATTTAATTTATGCAGAGAGACCGTTTCAAACTATGTATGATGAGTTTGTAACCATGTATTCAGTGTATAAGTTATGGGATGGTAAAAATGCTGAAACTGAAAAAAGAATCGACAAATTTATGGAAATTGCAAAAGATTCAGGTCTGGACAACGAAATACAAAATCCTTGCATAATCAACACGGAGCTCAATAATAGGAATTTCATTATTGGCAATAATTCTAAAATTATAGATTGGGAAAAGCCTATTATTGGAGAGTGTGAGCAGGATTTGGCGCATTTTCTTGTTCCTACAACCACAAATTGGAAAACTGATGTTATTCTTTCGGTCGATGAAATGATGTCGTTTTTAGATATGTACGAAAAGTACAGACACGTCGATAGAGAGAAGTTTATGAAATATTTGATGTTCAACAGTCTTAGAGGAGTGACATGGTGCTCTATGGCGAAGGTTGAATATTCAAACGAAAGAACGCTCAAAAATGATGAAACCTTGGATAAGATTAATAAATTTTTGAGCCCGGAATTTTTAGACATGTTAAGTATATTTTATGAGGTGAATTAAAATGACAGAAAGAAAAAATGCTTCGAAGGAATCAAGAAACAGAATTATAATGATCGGCATACTCGTCGTAGCACTTCTAATTTGTTTGTTTGTTCCTGCTGTTAACAGCGGAATTAAAGAAGCATTTAGAGTTTTGAGAAAAGCAGATATGGCACAAATTGCCGAATATATTAGAGGGTATGGCGCATGGGCCGTTGCAGTTTCATTTTTATTAATGATTCTACAATCAATTGTAGCACCAATACCGGCATTTTTCATTACACTTGCCAATTCAATGATTTGGGGATGGTGGAAAGGTGCAATCCTTTCTTGGTCATCTGCAATGGCAGGAGCTGCACTTTGTTTTTATATTGCAAGAGTTCTCGGAAGAGACGTTGTTAGGAAGTTTGCAACAGAAGGAGCTCTTCAATCAGTTGAAAAGTTTTTTGCAAGATTTGGCAAACAGTCAATAATGATTTGTAGACTTTTGCCATTTGTTCCTTTTGACCCTGTAAGCTACGCAGCGGGACTTACGCCAATGAGTTTTTGGAGTTTCTTTATTGCAACAGGTTTAGGACAATTGCCTGCAACAATTTTATATTCATATTTTGGCGGACAATTGACAGGAGGCGCTCAAGCTCTTATGTATGGTCTTATCGGACTATTCTCACTTAGCTTGATTGCATATATCGGAAAGAAAATTTACGATGACAGACAACAAAAAAGAGAACCAAGAAAGTAGTATTGAAGAAAAAAGAATGAACTATATAAAGATTGCGGTAATAATCGCAATTGCCGTCGCCAGCTTTTTCGTGGTAAGAAACATAAGCCTTGAAGAAATCAAAGCTTGGGTTCTTGGACATGGAGCATGGGCGGCGGTTATATATGTAGCAACGTTCGTGATTCTTCCGATATTTTTCTTCCCTGTACCGGTTATTGTACTTGCAGGAGGAACTATTTTTGGACTTTTTAAAGGTTCACTATATACAATGATTGGCGTTTTAATTAATACGCCTATTATGTATTTTATCGGAAGATTTTTACTGAAAGATTTTGTGCACAGGTTCGTTAATAATCACATGAGTGCAAAGCTAAGAAGTGCACTTAAAAGTACGAATCAAAAGGTTTTATCACTTGTACTTTTTATAATAAGACTTAGTCCAATATTCAGTTATAATCTTGTAAATTACATTTCAGGAGTCACGGAAATAAATTTTCTTCTGTATATTTTAACCACAATTGCAGGCGTTTTACCGGGAGTAATTGTATTTATTAATATCGGTGAAAATGTTTTAAATGTCGGAAGCAAAGAATTTTTTATCAGTCTTAGCTTTTTGCTTTTACTTGTTGTGATCTCTGCGATTATATCAAAATTGTTCTTAAAAAATGAACATGAAAAATAGTAGGTCGGTGAAGAAATGATATCGATAATTGTTCCAACATACAATGAAGAAAAAAATATTATACGATTTCAAGAAAATCTTAAAAATCTTAAAGGCGATTTTGAGGTTATATTTAGCGATGGATTTTCTTCCGACAATACATACGACATGATTGAGTTTGACAAAATTAGGGAAACTCGTTTCCGTTCGAATCAAATGAATGCTGCAGTAAAATACGCAAAAGGCGATGTGCTATGGTTTGTTCATGCAGATTCAATAGTCCATCCAGACAGCATTATTGCAATCGAAAATGCAAATGCTGAGGCGGGATGTTTTAGGTTAAAGTTTGATGAAAGAAACTTTTTACAAAATATTTTTCAGTTTTGTTCAAACTATCGTGTTCTTTCGAGGAATATTGCTTTCGGCGATCAAGGAATTTTTATTACTAGAAAACTTTTTGATAAAATTGGTGGATATAAGCCGCTTCCAATAATGGAGGATTATGAACTTTCAATTTGTTTAAAGGAGCACGAAGTACCGCTTAGACAAATAAATTTGCCTATTATCACATCTTCTAGAAGATATTTGGAGCATGGAAGATGGGAAACAAATAAAAAGATGCAACGCCTTCAACAAACATATAGACGTGCAAGAAAAAAAGGTGATGAAAAATATTTGATAGAAAAGATTTATGAAGAGTATGAGGGCAGAAAGGTCGAGTGAGGTGATATTTTGGGTTTTGAAAAATTTATTGATGAAAATATGATTGAAAAGACAAAAAAGGAATGTATTCATTGTAATATTTGCAAGAAAAATTGCGATTTCTTGACGAAGTATGATATGAATTTGTTTGAATTTATAGAAAAGCCTGAGCTCAGATATTCATGTTTTCTTTGTGACAAGTGCAGGGCGGTTTGTCCAAAAGATTTGTCGGGCGCTCAAATTGCAACGGAGATGAGAAAAGAATCACCGAAAGGCACTTTTAAAACGGAGTTTATGAAAAATAATTACAAACTTCGAAACAACAGCAAAAAGAAATCTACGGATTTACTTTATCTCGGTTGTAATTTTCCAGGCTTTCTTCCGAAGACGAGCGAAAAGATAATTGAGATTTGTAGAGAACTTGGAATGGACTATAGCATTGACTGTTGCAAAAAGCCGGTTTATGAATCGGGAGGAAAAGCAAATATTTCACAAGTGGAAAAGCTTTGTCGTGACAAGGGCGTCAAGAGACTTGTGTGCTGTTGCCCGAACTGTTATCATTTTCTGAAATCGAGACTCGACATTGAGGTAATTGATATATATAAGTTTTTAAAAGAAAAGGGGATAGGAAAAAAACTCGACGGTGTTCCTGATGTGTTTTTCCCTTGCAGCGACAGATACAATCACGAAATTTTTGAATCGGTTAAGTATTTTATAGATGACTACAGAGATACATTTACGGATGTCAACTGTTGCGGTCTTGGCGGAGGTGCGTCAAGTAAAGAACCGGATCTTTTGGAAAAAACAAAAGAAAAGATGAATGCCCACAATGCCGAAAGTGTGTTCACATATTGCAGTTCTTGTGCAGGTATATTTAAAAACAGATATGAACTGAAGAATGTTAAAAACTTTTTAACTGAAATTTTGGAGGTAAAAGAAGAACCTTCATCAAGTTATGGAAAAAATGTATTGAGATTTAAATTTAAAAATTTAAGGAAGTAGCTATATGATGAATTACGAAAAAATAGATGAATTGAGCCAAAAGGGATACAATTGTAGTCAAACCGTTCTCTGTTATTTTTCGGAAGAATTAGGACTTGACGAGGAAACGGCTCTAAAAATTTCGTGTCCGTTTGAAATGGGGATGTATGAGAGCGGACAATGCGGAGCGGTTACAGCGGGGTATATGGTTCTCGGTTTAAAATACGGCTCGACAGATTTTGACAGAAGAATTGAACTTGCAAAAAAGACACTTGCATTTAAAAACGAATTTAAAGAAAAAATGGGCTCGACTAATTGTAAGGAACTTTTGGGCATGAAAGTCTTGGAAGGCAATAACATCAAGAAAGCAGCGGAAGAAGGACTTCTAGAAAGTGTGTGCGGCAAGTCAATACAAACCGCCATTGTCGCACTTGAAAAACTGATTTCAAATGATTAGATATTAATTTTATTAATATATATAATTTTTTATTATGGAGGATTTATGAAGAATTATAAGTTTTTTTTAGCAATTTTACTTTGTTTATTCATGGTAGTAGGTTGCTCTAAACCTGCACCAAAGACAGATGAACAATCAAAAGTTCAAACAGAAAAAACAACAGATGCAAAAGATACTGCATCAAACGACACAAGTTCCGATTGGAATGAAATACTTGAAAAGGCAAAAGGAAAGACTGTAAACTTTTACGGTTGGGGTGGAGATGACAAGAGAAATGAATGGATTGACTCATATCTTATTCCAATCATGAAAGACAAATATGATGTTACAGTAAATAGAGTCGGTATGGATATCGATGAAATCAACAATCTTCTTCTTGCGGAAAAGAATTCGGATAAAGACGGAAATGTTGACGTTGTCTGGATTAATGGAGAAAATTTTGCAAATGCAAAGAAAAACGACTTCCTCTATGGACCGTTTACACAAAAATTGCCGAACTTCAATGACTATATCGATGCTGAATCATCGGATGTAAAATTTGACTTCGGCGAACCGGTTGAAGGAATGGAAGCTCCGTATGGAAAGGCACAATTTGTATTTTTATATGACAGTGCAAAAATTAAAACTCCACCGACAAATCATGAAGAATTTTTGGAACTTGCAAAAGAAAATCCGGGCAAGATAACATATGCAGCACTTCCTGATTTTACAGGTTCTGTTTTTGTAAGAAATATTATTTCCGACATTCAAGGCTATGAAGATTTTATGGACAAGAATTTAACGAAAGAACAACTCGAAGGAATGCTTGAGCCGAGCATGAATTATCTCAAAGAATTGAGCGGCTATTTATGGAATAACGGGGAAACTTATCCGCCGGATAATCCGACACTTGAAAATATGTTTGCCGATGGCGAAGTGTTGCTCGCAATGAGCTACAATCCAAACACGGCGTCAATGCTTATTGCACAAGGAAAATTCCCGGACACTGTAAAGACATTTGTTTTTGACAAGGGTAATATCGGAAATACTCACTTCCTTGCAATCGGAAAGAAGAGCCCGAACAAGGAAGCTGCAATGGTTATGATAAATGAAATTCTATCGCCTGAGGCACAAATTTCAAAAGCAAATCCGAACGTTTTGGGAGATTTGCCGGTTGTTGATTACGACAAACTGACAGATGAGCAAAAGAAGAGCTATGACGCAATTCCATCGGGCGAGTCAACATTGCCGCAAAAAGAATTGGCTGAAAAGAGAATTCCGGAAATGCCGGCACAATTAGTTCCACTTATCGAAGAAATATGGGAAGAAAAAGTTTTACACTAGGCAGATTTTTATACCTTCCGGGACTTATCGTCATTTTGACGATAGTTCTGGGAGGCTTATTTAAATCTCTACTTATCAGTTTCGGTTATTTCAAAGAAATTGGAATGACTGAGTTTACTTTTGAGTTTTATAAGAAAGTCTTGACGGACAAAACATTTATTGAAAGTCTATTTTTCACACTCAAATTTTCTTTTGTTTCATCACTGCTAGCGGTTGTAATTGGAGCGGTTCTTGCTTATAGCATATTCTTTTTTGACAAAACTAGAGAATTTTACTTAAACCTTCCGGTTATTATTCCGCACATGCTTGTGGTTGTGTTTTTATTGAATTTTCTTTCAAGCACGGGGCTTGTCTCAAGAATCCTTTTTCAAATAGGACTTATAGAAGAGCCGACTCATATGGTTCAACTTTTCTACAACAAAAATTCAATTGGAATTATTTTGGTGTATATTTTAAAAGGTGCGCCGTTTGCAGGACTTGTAATCTTACAAATTTTAAAAAGCATGTCTATAAATAAATTTTATGCGGCGAGAAATTTGGGAGCAGGAGTTTTTTCAGAAATAAAATACATCATTTGGCCGGATATAAAAAACTCCATGACTAAGATATTTTTGATTCTATTTTCATTCTCGTTTTCATCTTATGAAGTTCCGTTTTTGATTGGACCGACAAAGCCGAGAGCACTTGCAGTTAAGAGTTATATTGACTTTACAAAAAATGATTTTATTTATAAACCGGCGGCAATTGTTATAAATATTATTATAGGACTTATTGGTATTTTATCTGTTTTGCTTATTCTTAGAATGGAGGACAGGGACAGTGAAAGCTTTTTCTAGAACAATTTTATATTTGTTTATATTTCTAATAATTTTTGGCGGTGTTAATCTCTTTATTTCAAGCTTTCAAGAAAGTTACCCTTGGCCTAATATAATTGACGGAACATACGGATTGAGGGCATACAAATATATTAAAAACGACAACAAGGTGAAAATCGGTATAAAAAACTCTTTTATCATAGGTATTGCTGCAACTTTTTTAAGCGTATTACTTGCATATCCACTGGCTAAAAAATTACAAACGGTAAAAACAAAAAAGCTTTTGTCGGCGATTGTGTTCTTGCCGTTTGTAATCGGAGGGACATCGGTAGGATTTGGACTCCAACAGATATTTTTAAAAATGGGACTTGCAGGAACGACATTTGGAATAATTTTTGTGCAACTCGCATATATAATTCCGTATGCCGTTTGGATACTTTTGCCGGGCTTTGAGTATGTAAACGAAGATAAAATTTTTGCGGCGAAGATGCTTGGAGCAGGGAGCGGTGCAATTGTAAGAGATATTATTATTCCTACTATGAGTCCGTTTATATTGACAGCACTTTCAATGGGATTTATTCTTTCGTTCAGCCAATATTATCTCACTGTCATTATCGGCATCGGACTTGTTGAAACCTACAGCACAGTTATATTTCCATTTATAATTGTAAAGGACAGGGCGTTATCATCGGCTATGAGTCTCATTTTTGTTGCACTCAATTTATTATTTATTTTAATTATTCAACTTGTACTCACAGTTATTAAAAGGAGAAAAAGATGGAAAATATAATTATAAAAAATTTGTCGAAGTCATATGGAGATAAAGATGTTTTAAAAAATATTGATCTTGAAATCGACGACAGTGAAATTATTTCCGTTGTAGGAATTTCAGGCTCCGGAAAATCTACTTTACTTAAAATATTGTGTGGAATAATCGACGATTTTACAGGAGATATTTTTTATGGCAATGAAAATATTACCGGAACATCTATTAAGGACAGAAAATTTATTATGATGTTTCAGGATTTTGAACTTTTTAATCACATGACTGTTTTTGACAATGTGGCATTTGGTCTCAAAATGCAAAAGATGGATAAAAATGAAATAAAGAGTGAAGTTATGAAGTATTTAAAGCTCGTCGATTTGGTTGAGCACAAGGATAAATATCCGGAAGAACTTTCGGGCGGACAAAAGCAAAGAGTTGCACTTATAAGAAGTCTTATTGTTAAGCCAAGAATGCTTCTTCTTGACGAGCCGTTTTCGAGTTTAGATTCACAAATGCGAGACAATATTAGACGCGAGACATTTAAAATTATTAGAGAACTTAAAATAAAAACGCTATTTGTCACGCACGACATGAGAGAGGCGGCGGAGGTTTCGGACAAAATTGCAATTCTTATCGACGGACAATTTGAAGGCTTCGGAACGCCTGAGGAGTTATATGAGAATCCAACCAAAAGAAGTGTTGCGCAGTTTTTATATAAGGAAAATATTTTTGAAGACGGGCTCGTGAAACCGAAAGACATTGAAATCATCGAAGGCGATGACTATTTAATCGAAGAAGCGATGTATCATGGGATGAATTATGAATATACTCTTAAGGGCGAAAGAGATTTAGTTGTTCGTGATTCGAAGAAAAGAAATGTCGGAGATAAAGTGGGCGTTAAAATAAAAACAATTACAAAATTGGAGGACTGATATGAAAAAAGTTATTATTGATTTTGACTGCACGATAAATGTTAGAGGATGCGACCTTGATGACGCATTTGCATGTCTTTATCTTTTGTCGTCAAAAGATGTCGATGTAAAAATGATCACAACGTCTTTCGGAAACAGCAATGAGGACAAGGTCTATGAATCGTCGAAGAAGATGATTGAGGATTTAAATATCGATGTTCCGCTATATAAGGGTGGAATTTTCAGTCTTGACGCTGCGACGCACATGAGAGATTTGGTAAATACCGAAGACGATATAATCATTTTGTCGCTCGGCTCAACCACAAACACACAAAGAGCACTCACACTCGGCATGGACCCGACGAGAGTAAAGAGTCTTGTTTTGATGGGTGGAATCACAAGTGAACTTGAATTTAAGGGGCGAATTATGAATGAACTGAACTTCAGCATCGACCATTTGTCCACAAACTACGTTTTCAGTAAAATTAAAAATATAAACATCATAACCGGAAACAATTGCATGGCTCACAGATATTTGGTTCCTGAAAATCCAAAATATAAATCGAGTTATATGAATTATATGAAAGATTCGCTCATAAGATGGACTGAAGAGTTTGATATAATTTATCAGGAGAGGGAACTTGTGCTTTGGGATGCGCTTGCGGCACTTTATATTACAAATCCGGAATTTTTCGAAGATAAAAAGAGAAGCATTGAGCTAAAAGAAAATATGGCGAGAGGATTTTTAAAAGAAGGAAACGATGCAGTTGTAAATTTGCCGGAGCTTGTAACAGATATTGACGCAATGGAATATATAATAAATGTCATTGAAGAAGGAGGCCGCTAGGTCTCTTTTTTTTCAACTTAACATTTAAACACAAAAATAAAATTTTAATTCAGGATTAAAAAATATAAAGCGCTGGCATTTAAAACAAAAAAACAAAAAAATACAAAACATATGACATTAAAAACATTTACTTTTATCAAAAAACATATCACTTTTACTAAAATTCATCCACTTGAACCAAAAAACATCCACTTTTACTAAAATTCATACACCAACATAATTTTTATTCCACAAAATGCTTTTTTCGTACACAAAAAGAAAATCATCCACTTACACCTCATTTTCTACCACAAAAACATACACACGCAAAACCTATGTCATTATAAATCAATAAAAATGATTTATAATGACATTGAAACATTTCAGTCTAAAAGATTTGAATAAAAGTGTAAAAAATAGTATAATAAAAATACAAACAAAAAATAACACAGACTTTGATTTTATTCTAGAACAATGAAACTTAATACTTTCAAAAGCAAACGCTTAAAACGGACATGAAAAATCCGGTCTTGAGTCGCAACACAGACCATAAAGATCGCCAAGCTCATCAAACTTGGCAAAGTGAAAAAACACTTTAACGAGCAGGATAAAAACCTGGCTATGGGGTTAAAGCCGACCCTATTTTGTTGTAAAAATATTATTTTCTTATTCTTGAAAAACTCTTTTTATGTAAAACTGAAAACTCCCTTTTAAAACTTTGAAAATAAAATCAAAGTCTTTTTTTATGTAAAGGAGAATAAAATGACAAATAAAAAGAAAAACACAAAAATAACAAAGAAAACAGCAATCGGACTTTTAGTATTAGGACAAATAATGACAACAGGGGCACTGGCAGCTCCTCAGGAAGCAATAAGCGCATTTAAAGACGTAAAAGAAATAAGACAAGACATAGGACACTTCAAAGGAGAAATAAAACTCTTTATTGAAAAGGATGGCAAGAAAACAAGGGTGGACCAAAACATGAAAGACGGTCTAAGAGTAGTCGAAGGCAGAACATGCGTAGGTGTAAGAGATTTGGTAAATGCAATTGAAGGGGCAGAAGTCAAGTGGGACCAAGCCAACAAAATTGTGGATATCAGATACGGAGGCAAGGAAATCTCCTACCCATTAAACAAACCTGTAATGTGGGACGGGGACAAAATGGTCACCATAGATGTACCGGCACAAGTCGACCCAGCCATATCAAGAACATTCTTACCTATAAGAAATATCGCAGAAACATTGGGCTTCAAAGTCGATTGGAACCAAAAGACAAAAGAAGTAACCCTAAAGCCAGGTGCCGGCACAGGTATAACTACCACCCAACAACCAAAGGAAAACAAAGGTGGAATAGCTAAGGGTGGAGTAGCTAAAGGCGGAGCATATACGTTAGCAAATGGTAAAACATTGCCAAGAATTAACAACTTGCCAAAAGAACCTACGGGATATTATTTAAGTGAAGCAGATTTTATTGATAACGGAGACGGAACAATAACTTTTGCAAAAGGTTCCGAATGGGAAGCAACAATGCCAAAGCCTACAGTAAAGGTAAACTCATCACCTGCAAAACCTGACTTCAAAATCATAGGAAATAATGGACCTGATAACCGTATTGGAACAGCAGTATTAATGCAAGGAAATCCGTTGTGGGAAAGAGTATGGCAGTTTGTTGTAGATAGGTATGGAGCAGATGATTATCAATGGGTTGATAAAGCTAAGGGAATAAAGAGGCAACCTGATTTTGAACATTTTACAAGATGTCCGGGAGCATTTGAAGAATTTGAAGCATTGCTAGCACCAAGAAAAATTAAACAACAATATGTAGATGACTTTATTAAAAATGGAAAGCATATGAAATATAAGGGAGAACCTAACGCGATGAGACAACCTTTGGCAGACGATGATTTCTACGATGCAACAGGCATTATAGACCCTAATGTAGCATATGTAGGTACTAATAAATTTGGAACGTTTCCACTAGCAAACAGTGATACTTATATAATAACAACAAATAATGAGTATTATCGTACGATTTTTGATAAAAATAAAAACACTGATATAGAAATCGATAAAATATTAGTACCATATAGGGGTAAGACAGCTAAAATTTCGTGGCTAGTAATTGATGTGACAAATTTCAGATACAAGGTAAGTAACCCATATAATAATGAGTTCGGTCAAATAAGGGTAGACAGAGAAGATATGAAGTTAGTATTAAATAAGGAAGGGAAGTATGTAGATGAAAGCAAGTTTAAATAAAATCACGGTAGTGGCAGTAGTTTTATTATTACTACCACTATTAATAGTACATAATATAACAATAAAAGCAGAGACTGCAGCTGACGGTTCAAATATAGATAATACAGGAGCAACCAGTGAAGTTGTTGGAGGAAATGATGCACAAAAGAGCGTTATACCGATCAGCCAATATGATATAAAAGCCGGAGTTCCGATCACAACCAAAGAAGGGGTTGAAGTTAATATAAGCAATCCTGGAGGAGGGGATTTAGTAAAAACTGATGTATTTTATCCTCTAAATATCCCAAGAGGGGAAGATGGTAAACAGCTACCTGTAGACAAAAGCATGTTTAACTTCGGTAATGATGCACTGAAAGATGGTGTAGCAACAAAAAATTACGGAGCAAATGCATTTGCAAATTTAATAGACAGTAAAGCTTTGATGACTGAAAAGGGATTTGCATATGTTAAAAACGAGAAAGGTGATATAGTAGGGGTTAAGGTTAGTTATGAAGGTTCGAAATCAGCAATGGAAAAAATTTCTGTACTAACTGATTCACTAAATACAATAATAAATAATGATGGAAAAATTCCAGGTGATAAACTTTTAAGTCAATTAATGGAGAAATTAGATATGACACCGGAACATCCAAATTATGATGCATATAAAGAGGCTCTTGAAAAAGCAATTAAAGACACTAATATAGCTAAAGAAACATTGGAATCCCTTCAAAAACAGTTAAATATGTTTATGGCTATGTCATTCCAACCGCCAAAACAAACTGTTCATACAAGTCCAGTACCTTCAAGTGGTGGGGCATGTGCAGCATGGAATGCTCAAGGTCAACCAGCTCCTGTAACTTGTCTAGGTGCGGGAACTCAACAAGGTCAAAGGGCAAATTGTAGTGTGTCACAAACACAAGAGTTTATGAGTTCATATACTACGACAGTCCCTAATAACTCAGACCCATTCATAAAAAACAGATCACCTTTCTGCGACTCACAAAGAGGAGGATATTTAAACTTTTCAGAAATAATGAATACATTTGGTCATAGAGTATGGTCAAAAGATGATCTAATGAATAATGGTGTTTCAGCATTCAATAGAGTTAGAATGCAGGACCAATTTACAAATAATCCGTGGAAATCATCTTGGCGTGGGGAAATGAGAAGATGGAATCCGTTTAAAGAAGGCAATAAATTATCAGGTATCCCATATAAAATATTATGGAGTCCTGTACTTGACTCGTGGACAGATGCCGACCACAGTATTAACCCTATGATAACAGAATCCATAGAACATAGAGACAATGCAGAAAGATCTAACGCAGCATTTACTGCAAAATATGGATTGAATGACCCATTAAAGGTTTATAATAATGCACCAAATCCAAGGATGAAAGTAACAGCATTAGACCTAGATAATAATGCTTGGAATGAAAGTGAAACTGCAAACATATTCTGTGCAGGTCAATATGATATGAAAATTGAACCACGTTATGATATACAAAGATGGGACAGATATAGATTATTTTACTTACATAATTTTTTTACATATAGAATTTAATTGCCGATTTGCACGGTTTTTTTACATATAAAATTTAATTGACGGTTTACTATAAATGGTTATGGTGAAAAGTTTTATGGTTTTTATATATAATTTTTCATTGTACGAGCAATATTAACCAAATAAGAATTTAATAGGTTGATATTCTATTTTTTTAATTTAAGTAAGTTTTTTATTTCAATTACATATTATCTTAAACAAAAAAGATAGAGCGGTTAAACTCTATCTTTTGAAAACATAAACATATTTAATATTATAAGAACCGGAATTATGATATAAAGAGATTCATGAATCGGTAGTTTTATAAAAAAGCTGTCTCTTATATCATAAATCAGTACAGGAATTTTATTTCCGATTGCTGCAAGCAAAAATGTTGTTAGCTCAAGCAGTGGAAATAAAATTTTATTTATTTGAATTTTAAAAATCGTTAGTATAATAAATGCCGCAAAAATTGTTGCCCATATCAATGTCGGGGCTTTTAATCTCATTCGAAGCCAGATACTGTAGGTCGAAATCATATCGACCATGAGTGCAATGAAAAACGAAAGGATAAGATTTTTTGCGATATTTGTTATTTTATTAGTCTGCAAGTTTATAAGTTATAACAACTTCAGAGCCGTCTGCAGGAAGTACGTCTTTGTTTCCCTTAAATTCAACGCTCTTTTGTTCTTCAACAGCTCCAAGTGGGTAAGCAGCATTTGATGTGATTCCTACAAAGCAGCTGTCGAGGCATGTGATGCAACCTGTGTTAAATTCTTTAGAATTGTCCATATTTCCGCTGAAACGAATGTCGAGCGGTGTTCCGTTTGAATCTAAAACAGCTTCGTTTACATCGATATCTTTTTTGTCGCCGAATGAAAGGGTTACATTTAGCTTGCTTCCTTCAGTTGTAGTTGTTGCAGCATTTTCTGCTGTCATATTGTCTCCGGCTTTTGCACCGATTTCGAGAAGTCCGTTATAGAAATCTGTCGGAGTTACAGGTGTTTTAAAAAGTGCCATGTCAGCAATTTTTCCACCTTCAGAAATTGCCATATGTCTTGTAACTTCGTCAAAATATTTTCCGTTTACTGTTGCAAGAATGGAAATTGTTTTAGCTTCTTTGTCAACAACAATTGGGTTTTCCTTTGAAACTTCCATTTTGTTTTCTTCTGTAGTGGTTGTTTCGGCTGTATCAGTTGTTTCCGTTTTTGTTTCGTCGACAACTTTGTCGTCTTTCGGTTTGTTTGTGCAGGCTGTGAATGAAAATACTACAGCTACTGCAATTAAAAATAATCTTTTCAATTTGATCTCCTTTTCTAATTTATGCCTTCCCAAATATTATACCACTATGTGAAAAAAATGCAACACTTGTTCATGAATATGTATAAAGATTAGTCGGATATAAAATTGAATTAGAGATTTTATTGTAATTTATGCACTTTTAAAATGGGTAAATATATGTTAGAATAAGATTTAAGATTTATATTTATGCAGATATTTATAGGAGGAATTTTTTTGGATATATATAATATTAAAAAGATAAATATGCCGATAATAGCGCTAAGGGGCATAACTGTTTTTCCGGACACTACAGTCAATTTTGATATAGACAGTCCGAAAAGTGCAAGAGCGCTTGAGGTTTTAAGTGATAAAAATAATATGATTTTTGTTGTTTCTCAGAAGCAGGCGGACCTATTAAATCCGAAAGCTGAAGATTTATTTGAGTATGGCACAATTTGTACGGTTGAACAATTCGGTCAAATGCCGCAAGGTGGAATTAGAATTTTAGTCGATGGTAAAATGAGGGGGCGTATAGTCGAATTTACGGAAACAAATGATTATTTTGAAGCAAATATAGAAGGACTTGAATTGAGAGAAGACGCATTTTCTGATTTTTCAGAAGAAGGAGATGCACTTTTAAGGCTTATAAAAAAAGATGTGGAAGAATATTCAAAACTAAATTCGAGAATTGCAGAAAAGTCAATTGCACAATTTATGGAAGAGAATGACCCGGAGAAGGTTGTAAACATTGCATCTTCTACAATTCAAATTAGCACGAGTGAAGCTCAAAATGTTTTAAGTGAACTCGACTTTGAAAAGCGTGCGATTTTACTCCACACTTATTTTTTGAGAGAAATTGCAAATTTGAAGATTGAAAATGAGATAAATGTTCTTGTACAATCTCAAATGAATAAAACGCAAAGAGATTATTATCTTCGCGAAAAGATAAAAGTTATCCAAGATGAACTTGGTGACGGCGAAAATATTCAAGCTGAAGTTGACGATTTAAGGGAAAAGATTGCTGAAAAGAATCTGCCGAAAGAAGTTGAAGAGAAGGCATTAAAAGAAGTTAAAAGACTTTCTCAAAATGCATTCAATCAAGCTGAAACAGGTGTAATTAGAAGCTATGTGGATTGGATTTTAAGTCTACCGTGGACCGAGTCGAAGGATGAAGCTGTAGATCTTGAATACGCAAGAAAAGTCTTGAACGAAGATCATTATGGCTTAAAAGATATCAAGGAAAGAATTCTGGAATATTTGGCTGTAAAAAAACTTAATCCGAAATCAAAAGGGAACATTCTTCTATTTGTCGGACCACCTGGAGTTGGAAAGACCTCGATTGCAAAGAGTATCGCAAGGGCACTTGACAGAGACTTTGTCAGAATGAGTCTGGGTGGCATAAGGGATGAAGCTGAGATTAGAGGACATAGACGAACATATATCGGTGCGATGCCGGGAAGAATTATTTCAGGCATGAAAAAAGCGGGTTCAAATAACCCGGTATTCTTGCTTGATGAAATTGATAAGCTCAATTCGGATTTTAGAGGCGACCCTGCAAGTGCACTTTTGGAAGTTTTGGACCCTGAGCAAAACAAGGATTTTGTGGATAACTATTTGGATCTTCCTTTTGATTTGTCGCAGGTATTTTTCGTCACAACTGCAAACAGTTTAAATATACCGCCGGCACTTCTTGACAGAATGGAAGTTATACGTCTTGCGGGATATACAAATGATGAAAAGCAAAAAATAGCAGAAAAATTTCTTGTAAAGAAACAAATGGCAAATAATGGAGTTAATACAACGAATTTCAATATTACTCCGGGTGCTATAAAAGAAATTATAGAATATTACACGAGAGAATCCGGGGTTAGAAACCTCGAAAGAGAAATTTCATCGGTTATAAGAAAAGCGGCTGTAAAGATTGCTGAAGGTGAAAAAGAAAAAGTATCCGTTACTATAAATATGGTTCAGGATATGCTTGGGCCGAGAAGATTTTCTATAGATGAACTTGGAAAGAAGGACAGAATCGGAGTTACAAATGGTCTTGCATGGACAAGCGTTGGCGGAGTCACTCTTCAAGTTGAAGCGATTGCTACACCGGGAGTCGGGAAACTCACACTCACCGGGAAGCTTGGAGATGTTATGAAAGAATCAGCAGCTGCCGCAGTTTCATATATAAGAAAAAATGCAAAGAAGCTTGGAGTTAAAGAAGATTTTTATAAGAAAACAGATATCCACCTTCATGTTCCGGAAGGGGCTGTTCCAAAGGATGGTCCTAGTGCAGGTGTGACAATTGCGGTTTCGATTTTATCTGCTCTTATAGAAAAACCGGTTGACAGAAATGTTGCTATGACAGGAGAACTTACTTTGACAGGTAGAGTGCTTGCAATTGGTGGACTGAAGGAGAAAGTCTTGGCAGCTCTGAGAATGGGGGCAAAGATTGTTGTACTTCCTGAAGAAAACAAAAAAGATATGGTTGAGATTCCGGATGATGTTAAAGAAAAATTGGAATTTAAATTTGTGAAGGATGTAGGTGAGGTGTTCAAAATTGCCATTAAGTAATATAAAAAGTGCAGATTTAGTTCAAATTGCAGTAAAACCTGACCAATATCCGGATGAGAGCTTGCCGGAGATTGCTTTTGCAGGACGAAGCAATGTAGGAAAGTCAAGTCTACTAAATGGCATAATGAACAGAAAATCGCTTGCAAGAACTTCTTCAAAACCGGGTAAGACAAGGACGATAAATTTTTATGGTGTGAACGACGAGATTAGGCTTGTTGACTTGCCGGGATATGGATATGCAATTGCTTCACAAAAAGAAAAAGAAAACTGGAAGATTTATATAGAAACATATCTTGAGAGCAGAAAAAATTTAAAAGGAATTGTGCTTGTGGTCGATATAAGACACGAGCCGACAAACGACGACAAGATGATGTATGATTATATAAAGCATTTCGGATTCAATTGCTTGATTGTTGCGACAAAGGCTGATAAGATTGCAAGAAGCAAATATCAGGGGGCAGTTTCGAAAATTCGAAAAAAACTGGAAGCAAAGGATGAGATTTTGCCGTTTTCAAGTTTGAACAAATTCGGAATTGACAGAGTTAATATGTAGACGAATTTTACAAAAGAATTGCTCAAAACAATAGAGTTTCCGACGAAGAAAAGCAGCGTGCGGTCGCTTATTCTCTCGGATACACCGACGAGGATATCGAACTTGGTGGAGATCTTGGTCTTGGCTGTGGCAATCCTATCCAAAACGCAAAACTCAAGGAAGGGGATTGGCTTCTCGATTTGGGATGCGGAAAAGGCGTTGACGTTTTTAAGGCGGCAAGAGAATTAAATGGTACCGGAAAAGCTGTCGGTATTGATAGACTTCCGGAAATGATCGAAAAGGCGAATGCGATTAGAGACAAAAGGCATTTCGACAATGCGGATTTTGTTGTGTCGGATATTGACAATATAAATCTTCCGAATAACACTTTTGACGTTGTCATTTCAAACTGTGTTATAAATCTTCTCGAAGATAAAGAGAAAGTTTATAGAGAAATTTTTAGGGTTTTAAAGCCGGGTGGACGAGTTTCAATAAGTGACATTATTCAAATAAAGCAACTTCCGAAAAATATTCTCGCAGATCCGATTTTTCACGCAACATGAGTTGGGGGCTCAATCACTTCAGAGGCTCTGAAGACGATTCTTCAAAAAGTCGGATTTATGCCGTACACAATAGTCGAGGAAGATTTAACACCGGAATATTTAAACAAATGGGGTCACGAAGGCCTTGACGAATTTATAAAGAGGGGGAAAATTTTGGCAATTAAGCCGGAATAAAATGGAAATGATTGGAAGAGTAACGCTAACTTTTATATTCTTGCATTTAATTGTATGTATTTTATATTTTGCAAGTAATTTCTATAAGAAGAGTGACTTTCTGAGCTTTTTAAAAGGGCTTAGTTGGATAAATCTTGGTGGCGTATTAGTTATAATCGGAATAATCTATAATAAAATTAGAAAGACTAATGAGGGTTTTGGAACAATGGGAATTGTTGAACTATCTCTTTTACTTTTTCTAATGGTTGGTTATTCGGGATTTATAACTTATAAATTAAATTTTAGTAAAAAGACAAACTAAAAGCCTGATTCATAATGAACCAGGCTTTTTCTTATTTTACATAAACTTTTAAAAATGTTTTCTTACCCTTTTGAATAATGATTTCATTCTTTCCTGTTTCAACAAGAAGATTTAAAAGTCCAATGCCTTCAGTTGCTTTATTTGCATCAAGTTCAAATTCAGGCATATTTTCAGCATTAATTTTTCCGCTGAAGAGTGCACGTGCAGTATTTATAGCGTTGTCAGCTTCTTCTTTGCCGTGAATATCTTTTGTGATTTCGTATGCAAGAATTTCTTTTTGTCTATTTATATCTTCTTCTTTTTCAATTCGTTCAATTTCATCGAGTGGAAGGAATGTAAGGACTTTCATGAATCTTATAACATCTCTGTCGTCGACATTTCTGAAATATTGATAGAAGTCAAATGGTGAAGTTTTTTCTTTGTCGAGCCAAACTGCATTACCCATAGATTTTCCCATTTTTACACCATCAGCAGTTGTCAAAAGTGGAATAGTCATATTGTAAACGGTTCCATTTTCAAGCTTTCTTACAAGTTCGTAACCGCCAAGCATGTTGGACCATTGGTCATTTCCGCCGACTTGAAGTGTACAATTTTCTTCTCTATATAGTTTCAAAAAGTCGTAGGATTGCATGAGCATATATGAAAATTCAAAGAAAGTTAAGCCCTTTTCAAGCCTTGTTTTGTAGCAATCGAATTGGAGCATTCTATTAACACTGAATTCTGTTCCTATTTCTCTTACAAAATTGAGGAAATTAAGATCCAAAAGCCAGTCTTTATTGTTCATAAAGATACCGTGTTCGCCGTCCATATTTAAAAGGTTTGAAAGTTGTCTTTCAAAACATTCTGCATTATGGTCGATAAATTCTCTTGACATAAGCTTTCTCATGTCGTTTCTGCCGGACGGGTCACCAATCATTGTTGTGCCGCCACCAATCATGCAAATTGCTTTATGTCCATGTTTTTGTAAATGTTTAAAAAGGCAAATTAAAAGGTAGTGACCGACCGTTAATGAGTCTGCGGTACAGTCAAATCCGGCATAGAAAGTGAGTTTTCCGTCATTTAATTTTTCTTCGAGCTCTTCCGGGTATGTCATTTGTTCAATAAACCCGCGTGCTCTTAGTTCATCAACTAGTTTCATAAATCCTCCTTAAAAATATAAAAGCCCATGAATAAAAGGGCATCATAACGCGGTACCACCTTTCTTCATGGGATAATTCCATCTCTATAACTTTTAACGCAAGTAAAACGTATACATATTTCTTGTATAAAAAATTCCCGTCCGTATTAACGGTATTTAAATTATATATTATTATTTTTAAATTGTCAAGTTTTTGATGTTTAGTATTAATAATTGTGGGGTAAGAAATATATAGAATCATTAAAGGAGGAATTAATAATGATTGAATTAATTAAATTACCATATGCATACGATGCATTAGAACCTGTTATAAGTAAAGAAACAATCGAATATCATCACGACAAACACCACCAAGCTTATGTAAACAAGCTAAATGAATTGATTGAAGGAACAGAACTCGCAGATATGCATCCTTGTGAAATTTTGAAAAACTTGGACAAGGCTCCTGCAGATAAAAAACAAGCAATAATCAACCAAGGCGGTGGAGTTTACAACCACAATGTTTATTGGTCACAACTTGCAAAAGACGGACAAAAAGAACCGACCGGTGCATTGAAGGAAGCTATTGATAAAGCTTTCGGCTCATTTGAAGAATTCAAAGAAAAATTTGAAAAAGCAGGCGCAGGACAATTCGGTTCAGGTTGGGCTTGGCTCGTTGAAAAAGACGGAAAACTCGAAATCATGACCACAGCAAACCAAGATGCACCGATTTCAAAAGGATATAAAGTACTTCTCAACAACGACGTTTGGGAACACGCATACTATATTGACTACAGAAATAAGAGAGCAGAATATCTAAAGAAATTCTGGGACATCGTTGATTGGAGCGTTGTTGAAGAAAGATTTGCAAAATAAATAGTTTAATTTTAAAGAAATTAATAAAAACTCGTCATTTTTGACGAGTTTTTTTATTATTTGGAGAAATATCATTTTGGTCTTTAAATTACTCGTTATATTTGCTATAATTAAGTTGGAGGACAAGAATGATTTATACATTAACAGCAACATGCCATTTTGGAACAGAGGCAGTTTTAAAAAGAGAAATACTTGATTTGGGCCTCGAGATAAAGAGTGTGACCGATGGGCATATAGAATTTTACGGTACGAGCGCCGATATATTTAGAGCAAACCTTTGGCTTAGAACAGCGGAGAGGGTTCATATTAACTTGCTTGAATTCAACGCTTATACTTTTGATGAACTTTATGAGAATGTGTTCTCTTTAGATTGGGCAGATATTTTGCCGGAAGATGCAAATTTTGTAATTAACGGCAGAAGTTACGAATCTAAACTTTTTTCAATTTCAGATTGTCAAAGAATCACTGAGCGTGCAATAATTGATAAGCTCAATTTAACATATAATAAAGACTATTACGAAAAAACAGGAAAAAAATTTAATTTTGAAATCAGTATAAACAGGGATCATGCAATTTTATATCTCGACTCTTCAGGAGCCGGACTTCACAAAAGGGGATATAGAAAAATGCAAGGAGCTGCACCTATAAAAGAGACGCTTGCTGCAGCTATGATAAATTTAAGTGTATGGAACAAAGACAGACCGCTTTACGATCCTTTTTGCGGCTCAGGAACAATTCCAATCGAAGCGGCTATGATTGCCAGAAATATTGCACCGGGAATTTTGAGAAGATTTTCGTGTGAACATTTCGAATTTTTGGATTTGTCAGAGTTTAGAACTATTAGAAAAGATGCTAAAGTAGCAATTAATAAGGATATGGCTCTTAATATTACAGGCTCTGATTATGACAGAAATATGATTATGATAGCGAGAGATAATACCCAAAACATCGGGGTTGAAGATATTTTTCTCTTCACAAAGGAAGTCAGAAAAGTCGAAATAGAAGATGAATATGGAGTCATTATAACAAATCCTCCATACGGTATAAGGCTTGATGATGAACTTCTTGACAGGACGTATGGAAATTTTAAAACGCTGATAGATAAATTACCAACTTGGAGCACGTATATTATAACTGACTATGAAAAGTTGGAAACTGTGCTTGATAGGAAAGCAGATAAAAATCGAAAGTTATACAATGGAAAGATAAAGACTTACTATTATACATTTTTGGGTCCAAGACCGCCAAAGGAGTATTATGAAAAACTTTAACTTAGTTGATTTAAATAGCAATCTTGATGTTCTGAATTTTTTGCCGGATTGGGTTAAAATTACGAGTGTAAACGGCGTGGTTATTTTTGCAAATAAACCACTTGTTAATAAGCTCAATTTCGATCCTCAAGGAATGAAGATTGACGATTTGAAAACAACAAAATTTAAAGAAATTTTCAGTGTTGGGATTCATCCATCAGATTTCAAAGAAGACGATATGAGAAAATCGGATTTGAAATATGATGGAAAAGTTTATGATGTTTTAACGGCACCTATTAGAGATGATTTCGGAACAATTACGGCATATGTTGACATATATAGAGATATGACTTCTTTAAAAAATATACAGAATGAAATCACATTTAAAAATGAAATAATGAATAAGGATCTCACTCTGACAAAGAAAATTCAGGAGTCGATTTTGCCGGTAGATTTAAATTTCGGCAGACTAAAGGTGGATTATATGTATTTGCCATGTGAGCAGCTTAGCGGTGATATTTTTGACGTTATAAGTATAAATAAAAATATTACAAGTGCATATATTTGCGATGTATCGGGTCACGGAGTTCCTGCAGCAATGGTGACGGTTTTTGTCCGAGAAACCATGAGAAATCTTCAAGATTATCACAGCAGTGCTTATGATTTGACTGAGCTTCATCGTAGATTTTTAGATCTGAGACTTGACATGAGTCAATATCTTACGATGTTTCATGTTTTGATTGACACAAACGAACAAACTATTTCGTATTCAAACGCCGGTCACAATTGTCCGATGTTTCTAATAAGACAAAATGATGTTATTAGAATTGAAATGACGGGAAAACCGGTATGCAACTATTTTGAAAAGATATATTTTAAAGAAAAGGTTATAAGATTTAATCCGGGTGATAAAATCTTACTTTTCACAGACGGGATAAAGGAAACACAAAACAAAGACGGAGAAGAATATGGCCTTGACAGAGTTGAGAGTATTATAAGGACAAAGCCGAACGACATTTTGAAGACTCTTAGTAGGTCGCTCGATTATTTTAACAGTGGTGTAAGATATGACGATATGTGTGCAGTTTTGATAGAATTTAAGGATAAAGGTGATGTTTAATTGAGATTGGATAAGTTTTTAAAAGTTTCAAGAATAATAAAAAGAAGAACTGTTGCAAAGGACGCTGTGGTAAACGGGTTTATTAAACTGAACGGAAATCCTGCAAAGCCGGGTTCTGAAGTTAAGTTAGGCGATGTGATTAGCTTTGAAAGTAACAGAGGGAATTCAAAATTTGTGGTTATAGGATTAACACAAAAAGATGAAGCATATGTGAGAATGGCAAATGAAAACGAATAGTTTATATAGGCTAATTTTTGCAACTGTAATAATTATTTCTTTTGCAGCTTTTGCAGTTGGGTTCTACAATAATTTAAATGAAAAGTCTCGTTTGAAAAAAGAAAAGGCGAGCCTTGAAAATGATTTAGAAGAGCTTAACAGTAAACTAGAAACAATAAATTATGATTTGGAGAACTCAGACAGTTTGCAATTTATTGAAAAAGAGGCACGTGCACTTGGTATGATTAAGCCGGGAGAAACCATTATTATAGACATGGATAAAGAAAAAGGCGGAAAAGAAGAAAATAATGACTAAATTGATTGATAATTATTCGATTTAGTGGTAGAATATATGTAATATACGTCCTTGGAAATAGGCGATTTATTAAATCCCACAGCGAACTTGAGACGGTGAGAGTCAAGTGTTTTTAATAAATAAAAAGCCATAACATGTTTCTTTATTGGACAATCGTTCGCTCGCGATAAGAGCATCTAAGTATTAGAAGGGTTGGCACCTACGAAGATTTCTCGTACCTTTTCGGTTAGAGGAATCTATTTTTTTAAAATCAATGGAGGTAAATATGGAGATAAAAAGTTTATTTGAAAAAGCTGTCGAACTTGATGGAAAGGCTGTTGAAGCGGAAGGTTGGGTAAGGAATCTTCGCGATTCAAAGAGCTTTGCATTTATAGAATTGAATGACGGAACAGATTTCAGATCTGTGCAAGTTGTAATGGATGAAAATACAGAAAATTTTGAGGAACTTAAAAAATTATATCTAAGTTCAGCTATAAGGGTCAAAGGAACTCTTGTTATGACGCCGGAAATGCAACAACCTTTTGAAATAAAGGCAACTTCAATTGTAGTTGAAGGAGAAAGTACTGCTGATTATCCGCTTCAACCGAAGAGACACACAAGAGAGTATCTTAGAACAATTGCACATTTAAGAGCAAGAACTAATTTATTCAGAGCAACATTCAGAGTTAGAAGTGTTTTGGCTTATGCTATACACAAGTTTTTCCAAGACAGAGGTTTTTTATATGCACAAACACCTCTTATTTCAGCTTTTGACGGGGAAGGGGCAGGAGAAATTTTCCACGTCACAAATCTTGATTTAAAAAATATTCCGAAAAACGATGATGGAAGCGTTGATTTTTCACAAGATTTCTTTGGAAAACCTGTAAACCTTGCTGTTACAGGACAACTTGAAGGCGAAACAATGGCTCAAGCTTTCAGAAATATATACACATTCGGACCGACTTTCAGAGCTGACCATTCAAACACAAAGAATCACTTGGCTGAATTTTGGATGGTTGAACCGGAAATGGCATTTTGTGATTTAAAAGGCAATATGGATGTTGCTGAAGCTATGATGAAATTTATTATCAGATACACTCTCGATACATGCCCTGAAGAAATGCAATTTTTGGACAAATTTGTAGAAAAAGGTTTGATCGAAAAACTTGAAAAAATTGCAAACAGTAATTTTGCACGTATAACATATACCGAAGCAATTGATATAATAAGACATGCTGAGCACAAATTCGATGTTATACCAAATTGGGGAGATGATCTTCAACGTGAGCACGAAAGATATTTAGCAGAAGTTCATTCAGACGGACCGACGTTTGTTACGGATTATCCAAAGGAAATAAAGGCATTTTATATGAAGCTGAATCCAGATGGAAAGACCGTTGCAGCTTGTGACCTACTTGTTCCGGGCATTGGAGAAATTATAGGCGGAAGCCAAAGAGAAGAAAATTATGAAGTTCTTTTGAATAAAATGAAAGATTTCAAATTGAATGCTGAAGATTATTCATGGTATTTGGATTTGAGAAAGTATGGTTCAACAATCCACTCAGGATATGGACTCGGATTTGAAAGAATGGTTATGTATATGACAGGAGTTGACAATGTTCGTGACGTTGCACTCTATCCAAGAACTGTAAACAATTGTGAATTTTAGGAGTTATTATGGAATATAATCATCAACAAATAGAAAAAAAGTGGCAAGATAAATGGGCTGAAACTCATGTTTTCGACGCCAAAGAAGACTATGACAAGAAAAAATATTATTTGCTCGTTGAATTTCCTTATCCATCCGGACAAGGGCTTCACGTCGGGCACCCAAGGAGCTACACTGCTCTTGACGTTGTTGCTAGACTCAAGAGAATGCAAGGATTCAATGTGCTTTTTCCAATCGGCTTTGACGCATTCGGCCTTCCAACGGAAAGATATGCGATAAAAAATCATATGGATCCGGAAGTTGTAACGAAGAAAAACATTGAAACATTTAAACATCAATTGACAAGTCTTGGGATCAGTTTCAGTTGGAACAGGGAAATAAATACAACAGAGCCGAGCTATTATAAGTGGACACAATGGATTTTCCTTCAAATGTATAAGAAAGGTCTTGCATACAAGGAACAAATGTCAATAAACTGGTGTCCGGACTGTAAAATAGGTCTTGCAAATGAAGAAGTTATTAATGGTTGCTGCGAAAGATGTGGTCATACTGTTGAACACAAAGTTAAAAATCAATGGATGCTTGCAATTACAAAATATGCAGACAAACTTGTAGATGGGCTCGATACTGTTCAATATATTGAAAAAGTTAAGACACAACAAAGAAATTGGATTGGTAGAAGCTACGGAGCTGAAATTAATTTTAAAACTACAAATGGTGATTCTGTTAAGGTTTATACGACAAGACCGGACACTATTTATGGTGCGACATATATGGTTTTGAGTCCGGAACATCCACTTCTTGCAAAATGGGATTTGAAAAACAAAGACGAAGTTAAAGCATACCAAGAAGAGGCAAGAAGAAAAAGCGACTTTGAAAGAGCAGAACTAAACAAAGACAAGACTGGAGTTTGCCTTGAGGGTGTAAAAGCTATAAATCCTTTCACAAATAAAGAAATCCCAATTTTTATTTCGGATTATGTTCTTATGACATACGGCACAGGTGCAATTATGAGTGTTCCTGCACATGATACAAGAGACTATGATTTCGCAAAGAAATTTGATTTGCCGATTGTGGAAGTTATAAAAGGTGGAGATATTTCAAAAGAAGCTTACACCGATACAGCTGAAGGGGAACTTATAAATAGCGGTGAATACAACGGTCTTTCTGTCGCTGAAGCTAAGGAAAAAATTCTTGAAAAATTGCAAGAAATGGGAATTGGTGATAAAAAGGTAAACTTTAAACTCCGCGATTGGGTTTTCAGCCGTCAAAGATATTGGGGGGAACCGATTCCTATGGTTTATTGCGAAGATAAGTGGGTTCCGATGAACGAAAAGGATTTGCCGCTCACACTTCCTCATGTTGACAGTTACGAACCGACTGACTCCGGCGAAAGTCCACTTGCACTTATTCCGGAATTTGTAAATACTACATGTCCGAATGACCCAAGCGTTCCTGGAAAGAGAGAAACTGACACGATGCCGAACTGGGCAGGGTCAAGTTGGTATTATTTGAGATACTGCGATCCGCACAATGATGAAGCACTTGCCGACTATAAAAAACTTAAATATTGGCTTCCGGTCGACTGGTATAACGGTGGAATGGAACACACTACACTCCACCTTCTCTATTCGAGATTCTGGCACAAATTCCTCTACGATATTGGAGTTGTTCCAACCGAAGAACCGTATATGAAGAGAACTTCACACGGTATGATTTTGGGCGAAAATGGCGAAAAGATGAGTAAGTCCAGAGGAAATGTTAGAAATCCGGATGAATACGTTAAGGAATATGGCGCAGATGCTTTAAGACTTTATGAAATGTTCCTAGGGGACTATGAAAAGAGTGCACCTTGGAATGATGACGGTCCTAAACAACTGAGAAAGTTTGTTGAAAGAGTTATAAGACTTTTGGATGTAACAGTTGATGGCGATAAAATTAGAAAAGAACTTCTTCCGATTTTCCACATCACAATTAAAAAAGTTACAAACGACTATTTGACTCTCAAATACAACACTGCAATTGCCCAAATAATGACTCTTGTAAATGAGATTTATTTAACCGAAAAGATTAATAAATGTGAATTTAAGACATTAATTACTCTACTAAATCCGGTTGCACCTCATATAACTGAAGAATTGAATGAAAGATTGGGATTTGACAAGATGATTTGTGAATGCGAATGGCCACAATATGATGAAGATTTAACTGTTCTTCAAACAATTGAAATCCCGGTTCAAATCAATGGAAAAGTTATAGAAAGAATAAAGATCGAAAGAGATATGGAAGAAGCAAAAGTTATAGAACTTGCTCTTGCTCTTGAAGATATAAAATCTAAAACTGAAGGCAAAACAATTGTTAAGAAAATTTTTGTTCCGAACAAAATTTTAAATATTGTTGTGAAGTAGGTGCAGTATGCCGATTATTATAAAACCTAAAGTTGAGGATTATATTAAAGTTGCACTTAAAGGAATTTATACAGGGAAATCATTTAAGAGAAGTCTTTGGATGCAAAGACTTACTCTTCCTGTCATTGCGATGCTTCTTGTTTTGCTCGCAAAGCCGATTGTGCCTTTAAATGTTCTAATAGCAGCTGTTATTTCGGCGGTGTGGATTTACTTTATACCAAAACTTTTTAAGAAGAATATAAGGAAGAAAATTGAAAGAGCTTTTCTTGCAAAAGCAAGCACAGATAGTTCATTTTTGCAAGAATATAAGATAGACAAAATAGAAGGTGGACTTGAAGCATTTAGAGGTGAGAATAGATTCATTGTCTTATTTGACAATATGAGCGAATATAATGTCGAAGATGATTATATTTATATTCTTTCTCAAGATAAGGAATTTGATTTTTTAATTCCTAGTCATGCTTTTAAGACAAAGGAAGAATTTGAAGGGTTCAAGGAAGCACTTGACAGACAAATTCAAATTGCAATTAGGAAGTGATATTATTAAAAAGGCAATAATTTTAGCGGCCGGTGAAGGCTCGCGAATGAAATCGTCAAAGTCTAAAGTGCTACACATGCTTTTATTTAAGCCACTTATTATGCACGTTTTTGACTCTGTAAAAAATGCAGGATTTGACGAAATTATAACAGTGCTCGGCACAAAAAATATTGATGAAGCGGCACCGGTTCTTGAAGCAAAAGGCTCTAAAATAGTTAAACAAGAGCTTGGCGAAGGAAAGCCATACGGAACGGGTTATGCCGTAAAGCTTGCAAAAGATTTTATTAAAGAAGAAGACTCTTTAATGGTTTTATATGGGGACACACCCCTTATTGATTCAAAAGTTATTGAAGAGTTCACAAAATTTCATAATGAAGAAAAGTCTGATATAACTGTTCTTTCGGCTATTTTGGATGATCCGAAAGATTATGGGAGAATTGTTCGAGAAAATGGCGAATTCAGTGAGATTGTTGAAAAGAAGGAGTTAAATCCGAATAAGACTTATACAAATGAGGTCAACTCAGGAATATATCTTTTTAGCGGTAAGGCATTTTTAAAAACAATCGACCTAATAAACGACAACAATCTCAAAAAAGAGTATATGATTACAGATACAATAAAATATGCCAAGGAAATGGGAATGAAAGTCAGTGCCTATGTAACTAGTGATACAGATATAATTTTAGGCGTGAACGACAGAGAGGATTTATATTTCTGTGAAAGAGCTTTGATTAAGCGTGAAAATAGAAAGAGAATGCTTTCGGGTGTAATGATTCATAATCCGGATCTTACAATGATTTCTCCTGATGTTAAAATTGAACAGGATGTTGAAATCTTTGGAGAATGTAAAATCTATGGGGAAACAGTAATAGAATCGGGCACGGTTATTGAATCATCGACTTTAAAAAATATGAAAATTGGAAAAGATTGTCACATTATTAATACTGTCGCTGAAGATTCAGTTGTTGGGAACAATGTTTCATATGGTCCATTTTCAAGGATAAGACCTAATTCTGTTATAAAAGATGGAGTTAAAGTTGGAAATTTTGTTGAGGTCAAAAATTCAACTTTGGGCGAAGGCACAAAGGCAGGACATTTGGCATATATTGGAGATGCCGATGTTGGAAAAGGTGTTAACATAAGCTGCGGAGTTATATTCTGCAATTATGATGGAAAACATAAACACAGAACCGTTGTTGGGGATAATGCTTTTATAGGTTCGAATGTAAATTTGGTTGCACCTGTGGAGGTTTCGAATAACGGATTTGTGGCTGCGGGCTCAACTATCACGAAGCCTGTGGAAGAGGATGAACTCGCTATAGAGAGAAGTGAGCAGAAAAATATTAAAGAATGGGTGAAGAAAAAGGGACTTCACAAGGAGGATTTTTAATGATGGGTTTTTATAAGGGAATTAAAGTACTTACAGGAAATGCAAACAGAAAATTAGCTAAAGACATTTGCGATAAAATGGGAATCGATTTACTTGACTGCGATGTAACGACTTTTTCAGACGGAGAAATAAATGTTGAAATCAACGAAACAGTTCGTGGATGCGATGTATTTATTATTCAACCTACACACAGCCCTGTAAATGACAATTTGATGGAAACTTTGATTTTGATTGATGCATGCAAGAGAGCAAGTGCCGGTAGAATTAATGCGGTTATTCCATACTATGGATATGCAAGACAAGACAGAAAAACTCGTGCACGTGAACCAATCACAGCCAAACTTGTTGCAAACCTTTTAGAAAAAGCCGGTGCAGACAGAGTTGTCACTATGGACCTTCACGCAGGACAAATTCAAGGATATTTTGACATTCCTGTTGATCATTTGTCAGCAATTCCTGTTTTGGCTGATTATTTCAAGGACAAAATTGATGAAAATTCAACTGTTGTAAGTCCTGACTTGGGTGGAGTTACAAGAGCAAGAAATTTTGCAAACAAATTGAATTTACCTATTGCAATTATTGAAAAGAGAAGACCAAGACCGAATGTTTCAGAAGTTATGAATGTTATTGGAGACATTAAAGGAAAGACTTGTATTTTAGTTGATGACATCATTGATACAGCCGGAACAATATGCCAAGCTGCGAAAACTTTGAAAGAAATGGGAGCAAAGGAAGTTTACGGATGTGCAAGCCACGGGGTTTTATCTGGACCCGCAATTGAAAGACTTCTTGATAGTGATTTAAAAGAATTTGTTATCACTGATTCGATTCCACTTCCTGATCTTCCTGAAATTAGAGATAAAATTAAAGTTGTATCTGTTGCAGAAATGTTTGCAAAAGCACTTTCAATTATCTCAAACAACGAATCAATCAGTAAAATATTCGACTAATGAAAGTTATTGTTGGGCTTGGAAATCCGGGCGCAAAGTACGAACTATCAAGACATAATGCCGGATTTTGGGTTTTGGATAATTTTGCTGACAAACATGGAGTGTCGATTGATAAACCGAAATTTAATGCACTCGTCGGTGAGTTCAATAAGTCGGGTGAAAAAATAATTCTCGTTAAACCTATGACTTATATGAACGAAAGCGGGGTTGCAGTTTCTGAGATTTTAAAATTCTACAAACTCGATTTATCTGACTTGATAGTTGTTGTAGACGACATTGAAATTGAACTTGGCACTCTTCGCATCAGAAAGAAAGGTGGCAAGGGCACACACAATGGACTCAAGTCGATTTTTAATCATCTTAAATCAGACGACTATATAAAGGTGAAACTTGGAGTCGGAAAATTTATGAGAGATTGTGATTTGGCAGATTTCGTACTTGCTCGTCCACCAAAAAAGGATTCTGAAATTATTGATCTCCTTGTTAATAAGGCGGTCGATTCACTAGATGCAATTCTCGATATTGGAATTGATAATGCTATGAATAATTATAATGGTAAAATAGAAATTAATGGATAAATTATTGGAAAGAATAAAAAAAGAGCCTGTTCTTGAAAGTTTTTTGAGGGCGTATAAAGATGGAATGTCGGCACTTATTAGTGGTGTAGGCGATGAATTTTTGGATTATATTATAACCCTTGTAGCGGGTGAGGATAGGCCTTTTTTTGCTGTATTTCCAACAGAGGCGGAAGCAAAACAATTTGTAGATAGAATAAATGAAGAAGAAATTGTTTGCGAATATATGCCGCCACGAGAAAAGATTTATTATGAAATAAAGGTAATTGACGATAAGGTTCAAAAAGACCGCTTATCTGTTTTTCAAAGAATGATAAACGGTGAGGTAAAGCTGATAGCACTTTCGCTTTTTACTCTATATGACTTCAATTTGAATTTGGACTTTTATAGAGATAAAATTATTAAAATTAAAAAAGGTGACAGATTTAATTTTGAAGAGCTTATTTCAATGCTTATTTCCAGTGGATTTAAAAGGGAACCGGAAGTCAGTTCGAGAGGTGAATTTAGTCTTCGAGGGGATATTGTAGACATTTTTCCTATTTGTGGAGATGGGCTTGTTAGAATTGAATTTTTCGATGACGAGGTTGACACAATAAGGCTAGTTGATTCTGACAGCAGACTTTCGACTGAGTATATAGATGAGGTTGAAATTTTTCCGAGCGAAGAACTTATAATCGACGATTATACAAAAAAGTCACTTATTGACGGAATTTTACAAGATTTAGAGAAAAAAGAAAATAGAGAGGACTATAAAAAGTTCGATATTATTTTAGAAAAGCTTCGAGACGATTCATATTCCAGTGAACGTGAAATTTTGTTTTCGTATTTTCCGGAAGAGCTTAAAGTTAGGACTTTTGATTTGGCAAAGGACTATAATATTCTTTTTATTTATCCGGATTTAGCGAAGAAAGAAATTTTAAGTTATTATGAGTATTTGGATATGGAGCTCAGTCATTTATATTTGAGTCATGAAATAATGGACGAGGATATTTATGGAGACAGACTTTTTGAACCGGATGCGATTAAAGAAATTAAGAATCGTTCATTTTATGTTTCGGGACTTCCATATAATATAAATGATGTTTTAAATTTCGAACTTAAAATAAAAAGTGTTCCGAAATACGGTCGCGATTTCAATGAGATTTTTAAAGACATTTCAAAATATGAAAATGAAAAATATAGGATTTATTTGAGTGCGAGTGACGACGTTAAGATAAAAGCTGTTGAAGAAAGTTTTTTGGAACACGGTTTTCCTTATACTTACGAAGACAGTGACGAAAATAATATTGTAATAACCAAGAAGTCAATATCAAATGGTTTTGTGCTTCCAAGTATTAATTTGGTTGTATTCGGTGATTTAAATATTTTCGGCTTCGGTGAAAAAAGAGGAAAGCGAAAAAAATCCAAGTCATCTTCGAACTTGCGTATTCAGGATATAAATGTAGGAGACTATGTAATTCATGAAGACCATGGGGTCGGTGAATATAACGGCGTTAAAACACTCGATATAAAGGGCGTGAGAAAAGATTATCTTGAAATTTTATACAAGGATAAAGATAAGCTTTATTTGCCTGTCGAAAATATAAATCAAATTGACAAGTATACATCTAAAGAGGGAGCAAAACCTAGAATTTATGGCTTGGACAGTATTCAATGGAAGAAAACCAAAGAAAAAACTAGAAAAGCAATAAATGAAATGGCAAGAGAGCTTATCGAGCTTTATGCCGTAAGAAGCAAAAAAGAGGGATTTCAGTTTAGTAAAGATACGGAATGGCAACATGAGTTTGAAGACAGTTTTAAATATGTTGAAACTGAAGGTCAGCTTATGGCGATTGATGAAATTAAAGCTGATATGGAATCAAAAAAGCCGATGGATAGGCTCCTTTTAGGAGATGTTGGATACGGTAAGACTGAAGTTGCACTTAGGGCTGCTTTCAAAGCCATAATGGACGGGAAACAAGTTGCAATGCTCACACCCACGACACTGCTTGCGGAGCAACACACGAAAACAGCAGAGGAAAGATTTAAAAACTTTCCTGTGAAAATCAGAAATTTAAGTCGTTTCAGAACAAAAAAAGAAATAGATAAGACGGTAAAAGACCTTGCAATGGGGCAAGTGGATATGGTCATCGGGACGCATAGGCTTTTATCAAAAGATGTAAAGTTTAAAGATTTAGGTCTTCTAATAATAGACGAGGAGCAAAGGTTCGGAGTAAAACACAAGGAGAGAATTAAGTCGCTTGCGGAGGACGTCGATGTTTTGACGCTTTCAGCAACGCCAATTCCTAGAACGCTTTCTATGAGTTTGTCCGGTATTCGATCGATGTCGGTCATCGAAGAGCCACCGCACAACAGAATTCCTGTCCAGACTTATGTCTTGGAATATAATGAGAATATTATTAGAAGCGCTGTTTTAAAAGAAATTAATCGTGGCGGTCAAATTTTCTTTTTATACAACGATGTAAAAAGTATGGAATTAATAAAGGGAAAACTTGAAGAGCTTATTCCGGAAGCAAGATTTTTTATTGCAAATGGACAAATGTCGGAGAGAGAACTTGAAGATGTATTTTATAGATTTGAAAATAAAGAGTCGGATGTTTTAATCACGTCAACAATTATTGAGACGGGTATGGATCTTCCGAATGTTAACACATTGATTGTATACAATTCCGATAGATTTGGGCTGTCCACACTTTATCAGCTGAGAGGAAGGGTTGGAAGAAGCAATAGACTTGCCTATGCATATTTTACTTACGATAAGTCACGTTCCATTTCAGAAAAAGCTATAAAAAGACTCATGGCGATGAAAGAATTTACAGACTTTGGGAGTGGATACAAGATTGCGATGAGAGACCTTGAACTTAGAGGGGCGGGAAATGTATTAGGACTTAGCCAATCTGGGCACATGGCTGAAGTTGGATATGAACTTTATATGAAATATTTAAATTATGCGATTGGAGAGCTTCAAGGAAAACCTGTGCGTGAAACATTAAATACAAAAATTGATTTTATGGTTGAAAGTGCAGTACCTGAAGGATTTATAGAGGACACGTATATAAGAATGGAACTCTATAGACGCATTTCAAATATTCAGACATTTAAAGAAAAAGATGATCTGACTGATGAAATTATTGACAGATTCGGTGATATACCGGAAGCTCTAATAAATCTACTGAATATCGGGCTCATAAAAAATATTGCAAGTAAACATTTTGTAAAAAGTATTATTGAAAATAACAATATAATAAAAATAGACTATGCACCGGAAATGCTTGACGATGTTGATATGGCAAAGTTGTTGAAAGATTTTCCGGATGGGCTTAGATTTGATTCCAAATTGCCGATAATAAGAATTTCTATAAAAGTCAATGCAATTGAAACGGTGTATAAATTTTTTAACAGTGCTTTTGGAGTTTAGGGGGGAAGATGAATAAATATATATATTTAATATTATGTATTCTTTTTTTGACTACCGGATGCTCAAGACCTCCGAAGGACGTAGTTGCCTCAGTTGATGACGAATATATAACTGAAGAGGAATACAATCCGTATAAAGAAGAACTGGAAAAACTTTCTCTCGGTGATATAAAGTTTTCTTCATCTGAAACAAGTGCTATAGAAGGACTCGTTGACAGAAAAATTGTAGATAGGGAGTTTAAAAAAGCTGGATTTACATTGGATGAATCAGAATTTAAAAATTTCAAAGCTTCTTATATTGAAAAAACTATCGGCGAAGATGCCTTTAATGAATTTTCAGAATATAAGAGTTTAAATAAAAATGTTTTAGATGATTTTTTAATAAATAAATTCAAAATTGATAAACTAAAAGAAAAATTTGCGAAAGAATTTAATCTTACTGATGATAATTTGAGAAACGAATACCAAAACAAATCTGCAAAATATGATTCATATAAGGTGCAATTTATATTTATGAAGGATTTGGAAAAAATGAAAGAGAATGTTTTACCTATGAACTATGGGCTAGATATACTGGCCACTCTTTATAGCGAAGAACCAGTTTCTGCATCAAATGGAGGAATCGTTGACGAATATCACATTGGAGAAAAAGAACCGAAGTTTGATTTAACTATTCAATCTTTAGATAGAGGAGAAACGAGCGATATAGTTGAAACAAAAAATGGATACTATATTATAAAACTTATTGATATAAACAGCGGATTTGAAAATCACAAAGAAGCTGTTAGAAATAATTTGATAGATATAAATTTTAAACACTATATGGATAGCATAAGAAGGAATGCAAAAGTTAAAATTTATCGTGATTTGACGACTGAATAGTATTGCATTGATTATTTTTTTATGATATAATTGTAGTCAGGATATTTTAAAGGAGGAAAAAATGGCTAATATTAAATTAGAAGCTAAGAATAGAGCCGAATTTGGTAAGAACCGTGTAAACAAGTTAAGAAACGAAGGTCTTATCCCGGCAGCTATTTTTGAAAAAGGCACAGAAACATTGCCTATTACGATATCATCAAGAGATTTTGAAATTGTATATAGAGAAGCAGGCGGAACATCAATCGTTGACGTTAATGTTGAAGGTAAAGCACACCCGACAATTATTAAGGAAATCGATAGACACCCGTTTAAGAATCAAATTCTTCACGTTAATTTCCAAGGTGTTAACATGAACGAAGCAATTAAGGTTGAAGTTCCTATTGAATTTGTTGGCCGTGACAGCATCAAAGCACAACCATCAGTATTCAATGCACTTATAAATGAACTTCACATTGAATGTTTGCCAGGGGATCTACCTGACACAATTGAAATTCCTGTTGAAGGAATGCAAATTGATGACGTAATTTATGTTAAAGACTTAGAAATTGCTAAGAACAAGAAAATTACAATTTTGGTAGACCAAGACGAACCAGTTTGTTCATTGGCACCACAACAAGAAGTTGCAGAAGAAGAATCTACTGAAACAGCTGCTGGTGATGTACCTGTTGTTGGTGAGGAAAACAAAGAGGAAGAATAATCCACAGAATTTAAGGAACCGTGACTTTTCACGGTTTTTTTATTAAAGAGGTTTTTATGAGTAAAAATAAAAAATCATCAATTGGGAAAAATGCTGCGATACTCGGTTTAGCAGGAATAATTGTAAAAATTTTCGGGGCTATCTATAGAATACCGATGACGGCTCTTATTAAAGATGTCGGTATAGGATATTTTCAATCTGCATACCCGATTTATGAAATAATGCTTGCGATATCTACGGCGGGTTTACCTGTTGCTGTTTCAACAATTGTTTCAAGGGAGATTGCTAAAGAAAATTACTTGAATTCAAAAAAGACTTTTAAAGTTGCATTTTGGTTTATGGCATTTTTAGGAACGCTTCTTGCACTTCTTCTTTGGATATTTGCGAAACCACTTGTAAATTTCTTGGGAAATCCGGGAAGCTATTACTCTATGCTTGCATTAATTCCTGCCATGGTATTTAGTCCACCGCTTGCAGCTATGCGTGGTTACTATCAGGGACTTGAACTTATGACCTCGACTGCAATAAGTCAGATTATTGTTCAAGGTACAAGAGTTGCAACAGGACTATATCTATGTTATCTTTTGATACCGTATGGTCTTGAAGCATCTGCAGGCGGAGCATCTGCAGGAGCAGGAATCGGGGCATTTCTCGGGGTTATGTTTATGCTTTTAGTGCATAAAAAACATAAAAGAGAAATAGGAGATTCTTTAAATACAAATAAAGATAATGTGATGAATTCCAAAGGAATATTAAATGAGCTTATTAAGATTGCCATTCCGATTTCTATAGGGGCTGCAATAATGCCGATTATGGACACTATTGATATTCGTCTTGTTATGAAGGGACTTTTAAAGGCAGGATTTTCACTTGAAGAGGCCAATTTAAGATTCGGATGGTTGAAGGGTATGGCTCAAACACTTATCAGTCTCCCGCAAGTTATAGGTATTGCACTCGGGGTATCGATGATTCCGGTTGTTTCAAAACTTTTTACATTGAAAAAAGATGAGCAACTTGTAAAAAAAGTTTCCAGCATAAATAGAATTACTCTATTCATTGCGTTTCCGGCAATGTTCGGATTATTTTCACTTAGTGAACCTATAATAAGACTTTTATATGGTTCAACCGGGGCTGAAGCAATTGAAGGAACTGCGAGAATACTAAGAATACTTTCGCTTTCAGTTCCGGCTTTGATGCTTATAAACGTAAACACATCAATTCTTCAGGCTGTTGTAAAAGAAAAAATTCCTGTAATAAATTTGGTAATTGGTGGAATTTTTAAAATAATTTTGACATATGTTCTTACACAAAGACCGGAGGTAAATGTGTATGGAGCAGCAATAGGTACTGTTGTTTCATTTACAATAACAGCTTTATTGGACATCTATTATGTCAAAAAGGAAATAGGTCTTAAAATGGCTTATAAAACTTTTATAAGTGTCATTTCATCAGCACTTATGGGTGGAATAGCATATATGGTTTGGAAAGCTTTAAACGCAAGATTATCGTCGAACATTGCCACTTTAGTTGCGGTCATGGTAGGAGCGATTATTTATGTGTCAATATTATTTGTAACAAAAACTGTCACAAAAAGAGATTTGGAGGAAATTAGAGAGTGAAATTAACAATAGTTGGATTGGGATTTGGTGAGAAAAAAGGAATAACACTTGAGGCAATTGAAAAGATTAAAAGTTCTTCAAATGTAATTTTAAGAACGAAACATCACCCGACGGTTGAGTTACTTGATGAGATGGGAATTAAATACAAAACTTGCGATGAACTATATGAAAAAGCGAACAATTTTGAAGAATTGTATAGAAGTATTGCAAAAAAAGTTCTTGAAGAAAGTAGGGAAAAAGACACGGTTTATGTTGTTCCGGGAGCACCGTCAATCCTTGAAAGTACAGCGTTTCATATAATAAAAGATGAACCTGATGTGGAAATTGTTGAGGCTGTAAGCTTTATTGAACCTTGTGTTACTGCATCGAAAGTAGATATAGGCGAAGGTTTAGTTATGGTGGATGCAGTCGATGTAAATTTCTTTAATTTAAATCCGAATTTTAATATTATGATAACACAATTATGGAATGAGTTTATTATTTCCGATGTAAAACTCGCTCTTATGGAAGTTTATGGCGATGAATATGAGATTGAAGCTATTTATAGTGCCGGCATTAAGGGAGAGGAAGAGGTTAAGAAACTCAAGGTTTATGAGATGGATAGAATCTTAAAGCCTGACATAAGACTTTCATTGGTAGTCCCAACTTATAAAGGAAATAACTTTTTGCAACTTTTGAATGATGTTTCAAATTGTGACAATTTTAAAAATATTGATAAATTTGATATAGATCCGGAATTAAAATCGGCAGTATTAAAACTATCCGAAAGCTATAAAAATTTAAAAAATCTTGTCGATGAAGGTTATTATGAAATGAATGAAGTCGTTTTAGCCTTAAAAACAGTAATTAATCGCATATAATCATAAAAATTTACAAAAATACACTAAAAAAACGCAAAAACACTTGAAAATATTTGTTATATCGGTTAAAATGAATGTAAGCGGAAGAAATGTTCTTTCGTAGCGGCAATCATAAGGAGGAAAATTATGAATAAATCCGAATTAATCTCAGCAATCGCTGAAAAATCAGAATTGACAAAAAAAGATTCAGAAAGAGCTTTAAATGCATTTCTTGAAACAGTCAGTGAAACATTGACAGAAGGTGACAAAGTTCAATTAGTTGGCTTTGGTACATTCGAAGTTAGAGAAAGAAAAGCAAGAGAAGGCAGAAATCCTAGAAATCCTGAAGAAGTTATTAAGATCCCTGCATCACTTGCACCTGTATTCAAAGCAGGAAAAGCACTTAAAGAAGCTGTTAACTCAAAGAAAGCTTCAAAGAAAAAATCAAAGAAAAAATAACTTATGTTATGTGTTTAAGAGCAACTCATAGTTGCTCTTTTTCATTTTGTAAATAATTATAGTTTCAAAACTTTTTAAAATGTGGTATTATATGAATATAGAATAAATTTGGAGGCAAATATGAAATTAGTACTAGTTAGACATGGTCAAAGCTTATGGAATCTTGAAAACAAGTTCACAGGTTGGGTCGATGTTGATTTGTCCGAAAAGGGCGTAGAAGAAGCAAAACGTGCCGGCAAAATATTAAAAGAAGAAGGAATTCAATTTGATAAAGCATACACAAGTGTGCTTAAAAGGGCTATAAAAACACTTCATTTTATCTTGGAAGAATGTGATGAATTGTGGATTCCTGAAGAAAAGTCGTGGAGACTTAACGAAAGACACTATGGTGCGCTTCAAGGATTAAATAAATTGGAAACTGCTGAAAAATATGGTGAGGAGCAAGTTCATATTTGGAGAAGAAGTTATGATACTCTTCCACCGGAAATAAAATATGATAATCCACTCAGTCAAGATGGAGACAGACGTTATATTTATAAGGATGCAGTTCCACATTCTGAAAATCTTAAAGTCACACTTGAAAGAGTAATGCCTTTTTGGACAGATAAAATTGCACCGGATTTAATTGATGGAAAGAATGTTATTGTTGCTGCGCATGGAAACAGTTTGAGAGCACTCACAAAGCATCTTGAAAATATATCTGATGAAGATATTATGGGGCTTGAAATTCCAACAGGAAGTCCGATAATTTACGAACTGGATAAAAAACTTGAAATTGTTGACAAAAAGATATTTAAATAATTAATGGAGGAAATATGTTATTTTGTATTACAGGAAATGGAAAAGGTAAAACGACATCTTCAATAGGGATGACGGTAAGAATGATCGGAACCGGCAAAAAGGTTCTATTCATTCAATTTATGAAAGGCACTGAATATTCCGAAATAAAAGCTCTAAAGAGATTTCCGGAAGCGGAAGTTCACACCATGGGAAGGCCGGGATTCATAAAGAGAAATGCTGAAGAAGAGGATAAGAAAGCAGCAAGAGCCGCTTGGGATTTATTTAAGGAAAAATTGAACGAAGACTTCGGTCTTTATGTACTTGATGAATTAAATGTTGCAATGTTCTATGAACTTTTGCCGATGGATGAAGTGATTGAAACACTAAAATCTGCAGCAGAAAATCATGAAATTGTTGTTACGGGTAGATATGCTCCACAGGAAATCCAAGATCTCGCAAAGATGGTTTCAGAAATTGTTGAAGTTAAACACCATTATCAAGAAGGAATTCCTGCAAAGAAAGGTATTGAATTTTAATGGATAGAACTCATAAAGCGTCTATATTTATGCTGCTTTCTGCATTTAGTTTTTCTATAATGCAGATTGCAGTTAAATATACAGCACAAACAATACCTATTGCAGAACTTGTATTCATGAGAAATTTTGTCATGCTTCTAGTTGCAGGTTCTGTTGTTATAAAAAATAAAAAACCACTATTCAAAGAAAAGAAAAATCTTCCACTAATATTGGGAAGAGGATTTTTTGGTATGCTTGGAGTATTTTTATATTTTCAAGGTACGAAATATCTTCCAAGTGCTGAAGCTTCAGTACTTCAAAAATCAAGTCCGTTTTTCGTAGCAATCTTTGCATATATAACTATGAAGGAACCTATGAGCAAAGCAGATATAATATCTATGATTGTTGCTTTTATAGGAGTACTATTTGTAACAAAGCCAAGTGCAAGTGGATTTAATTTTTATGCGGTTATTGCACTTTTATCCGGTATATTTGCCGCAATGGCATATACATGCATAGGAATGCTAAAAGGCAAAGAAGAAAGCCACACAATCATGCTTTCATTTGCGATTGTAACATGTGTTTGTATGATTCCACTTATGTTTGGAAACTTTAAGGTGCCGAATCTACACGAAATTATGGGCCTTGCAGTAATAGGGTTGTGTGGAATGCTTGGACAATGGTTTTTAACATTCGGATATATGATGGCACCGGCAGGCAAGGTAAGCATATTTAACTATACAACAGTTGTTTTTACAAGCATATTGGGATATATAATATTTGGAGATAAAATTGATTTGTTGAGCGGTATTGGAATTTTGCTTATATTTATGGGGGCATATGTTGCATATGTCGGTAAAAATAAAGCTTAGGTTCGCTAAAAATATTTTTACAAATTGTAAAATTTATTAAAAAAACACTTGACAAACAAAAATTATTATTATATAATATTAAATGTTGACAATAAATGTATCGCGGGTGTAGCTCAATGGCAGAGCATCGGCTTCCCAAGCCGGCTACGAGGGTTCGATTCCCTTCACCCGCTCCAGTATTTGTATGGTGGATGTAGCCGAGCTGGTTAAGGCGCCAGATTGTGGTTCTGGAGACCGTGGGTTCGAATCCCATCTTCCACCCCATTGATCCATTAGCTCAGTCGGCAGAGCACTTGACTTTTAATCAAGGTGTCCCGAGTTCGAATCTCGGATGGGTCACCATATATGCGGGAATGGCGAAATTGGCAGACGCGCTGGATTTAGGTTCCAGTGCCGCGAGGCGTGGGGGTTCAAGTCCTCTTTCCCGCACCAGAATAAAAAACCATCGTTTTAAACGGTGGTTTTTTTATTAGTTATAATATTTTAAAATACATATAATTTGATTTTTATGCTTGTAATTAATATAATAAGGTGAATAGTATTTTATTTTAGGAGGAGTGTTATGATTTATATTATGAGACATGGAACCACGCCCTACAACAAGGAGGGAAGGCTACAGGGTCAAAGAGATATTCCTCTTAGTGAAGAGGGGATAAACCAAGCGAAAGAAGCTGCTCAAAGGCTTAAAGATATACATTTCGACGAGATATATTCTTCAGATTTGATGAGAGCACACAAGACTGCGGAAATCATTGCACGCTTTCACGATACTGGAGGCGTCATTAACGATAGGCGACTTCGTGAAATAGGTCTCGGAACTTGGGAAGGTAAGACTTATGATTATTTGAGAAATAATGAGCCTGATTATGTACTTTTTTACAATTCGCCACAGCTTTATAAGGGAGATATTCCTGAAAAATATTCAGACGTTCTGAAAAGACTTAATGATTTTTTCAATGAACTTGACCATGACAAGGATATTTTAGTTGTGAGTCACGGTTTTGTTATTTATCATCTGCTTAAAGATATTCACAATTATGAGCCGATTGTTCCGATTGATAATTGCGAAGTTATAAAATATGATTTTAAAAATAATACATTTGAAAGAAATTTTATGAGGTAATTATGTTTTTATTTAGAAATGCAAATTTAAAGGGTTGTATTGTAGACATTTTATGTGAAGGTGGAAGGATTTTTAAGATTGAAGAAAATATAGAGAACTTTTATAATGTTCCGGAGTATGACATAGAAAAAAGAGTCGTGCTTCCAAGCTTGATTGACGGGCATGTTCATGTGACCGGCGGAGGTGGAGAGGGCGGCTTTACAACCATGGTTCCACCGATAAAGTTTGAAAAGATTATAAGGGCAGGTGTAACAACTTTGGTTGGACTTCTTGGAACTGACTGCACTACACGCTCTGTTCAAAATCTTATTCAAAAGGTGAGAGAACTTTCGGAATATAATATAAGAACTTATGCTTTGACCGGGGCTTATGACTATCCATCGCCGACAATAACGGGTTCTGTTAAAGGGGACATAGTTTTTATAAATGAAATTATCGGCTCAAAGATTGCAATTTCAGATCACAGGTCAAGCTATCTTGATAAACATGAGCTTTTAAGATTAGCCAGCGAATGCTTTTTAGGTGGATTAATTTCCGGAAAAGTGGGCGAGCTGCATATGCACACTGGCAGGCTCGGAAAAAGACAACTTAAAGATGTTTTTGAGATTCTTGAGGAATCGGAAATTCCTATTAAAGTTTTTAGACCTACGCACTGCGGAAATTTGGTCGACGATGCAATAAAGTTTATTAATATGGGCGGATATGCCGACTTTACCGCAGGCGAAGAAACTCCTGAGATTTTGGATTATGTAATGAAAAAAGCACCGCTTGAAAGAATTACTCTTTCAAGTGATTCAAACGGAAGCATTCCTATTTGGAATGACAAAAAAGAGGTTGTTCGAGTTGAGGCTGCGGAGATTTCGGGACTTTATGAAAATATAAAGACGCTCGTTAAAGATTTTAATGTCGACATTGATATCGCACAAAGACTTGTTTCGAAAAATGTTTCCGAAGCTCTTCAAATTTCAAATATAACGGGCGAGATTAGAGAAGGACTTTCGTGTGATTTTATTTCACTTGACGAGGATTTAAATATCATTGACGTTGTGAGCAAGGGAATTATAGAGTTAAAACAAAATGAGATAACAAGAAAATTGAATTTTCAAAATTTTTAACGAAAAAATCCTTAATCCGATTTGACGGATTAAGGATTTTTATTATTGATTCATTTCATCTTCAGTTAAAAATGCTTTTATGCCGAGTGGAAATTCTTCTAGTGCAAGATCTTTCACCGCTTTCGCATATTGTCTTATTTCAAATTGGCTGTGTGAATCCATTCTTTGCTTTATAAAGTGTGCAACAGATTGAAGGGAAGCTGTCCAGTACCATCCGACATACATTCCGTATGCAGGAAGGAAAAGACGTGCTTCTTCGGCACAAATTCCGTCTTCCATTGCTTTTTCATAAAGGTCCACACCTTCGTTTATATATTTTTTTAATTTTTCTGTGTATTCTTTGCCGAGTTCTGCTGAAACAGGTTCTTTAGAACCTTGTTTGTTGTTGTCCGGTTTTCCTCTCCATTCGTTTTCATTTGGGATATAAAAAGTCGGTTCTTGTGTTATATATCTTCTTGAACTTTCGTTCCATGCGTTCATTGTATCTTGGCATCCTTCGAGATGTGAAGAGCCTATAATATATTTCCACCATTGCCTTGCAACCATTAAAGGTGCAAAAATTTCAAATTGAAGCATTGCGTGTCTAAATGGAGAAGTATGATCATTTTTTGCAAGAAAAGCGATTAATTTTTCGTCTTTTTCTGTCATTTCAATGCTTTCTTTGGCATAACTTGCTCTAGCAGCATTGACGATTGTAAGGTCTGAGCCCATTTTATCAACAAGTCTTACATAGCCTTTATCTAGTATTTTTTTCAAATTTATTCCCCCTTTCATTTATATTTAATTATATCATATAACCATAATTATTTAAATATGTTTTTTACTTTAATTTGTTCGAGAAATGGGGTATAATTAAATTATAGGTTGAGGTGTTTTATGAGGGTTATTGCCGTTAATATAATTTTTAGATTATACGAAGTTTATAGTTTGAAAGAAAAAAGAAGCATAAAAAGGAAAGTAATCGAAAGACTTAAAAATAAGTTTAATATTTCGATTGCCGAAACAGGAAATATGGATTCTCTTTCAACCCTTGAAATAGGATTTTCAGCTGTTTCAAATGATTATAGACACCTTGAAGAAATTTATCAAAATGTGATTAATTTTATAGAATCGAATTTTATGCTTGAAATTGTAGATGCTGAAAAGGAGTTTTTGTGAGAAAGAGATATATTTTAAATAAAAAAGAAATTGAAGAAGTTTCTGAAATTCTTATGGCTTATCATCACGATGCTCATTGCGAACTTGTGCATGAATCGCCATACGAGCTTTTGATTGCAACAATCCTTTCGGCACAGTGTACGGATGTTCGTGTTAATATTATTACAAAAGAACTTTTTAAAGTGGCTGACACGCCTGAAAAAATGCTTGAGCTCGGACTTGCTGATTTGAAAAAGTATATAAAGAGTGCGGGATTTTTTAATATGAAGGGTAAAAACATTATTGAAGCAACCCAAATTATTATGGACAAGTTTGGCGGAAATGTTCCGGATAATATGAACGATTTAGTATCACTTCCGGGGGTCGGGAGAAAGACTGCAAATGTGGTGTTATCAAATTGTTTTGGTGTTCCGGGGATTGCAGTCGACACACACGTGTTTAGAGTTTCAAATAGAATTGGATTTTCTAATGAGAAGACGGTTGAAAAAACCGAAATGGTTTTGATGAAAAAATTGCCGGAAGAAATTTGGACGCATATGCACCATGTACTTATTTTTCATGGAAGACGAATTTGTTATTCAAGAAATCCAAACTGCAATGAATGTCCGGTAAATGAATATTGTTTGTACAAAAAAAGGGAGGAATTATGAACTTTACATTTAATGACAGATCAGAAATCGCAAAAGATTACAAATGGAATTTAGAGAGTGTTTATGAAAATGAAGAGCTTCTCGAAGAAGCTATGAAAGAGTTTGAATCAGGCCTTTCAGAGCTAAGAGAATATAAGGGAAAACTTATGGATAGCGCTGAGACACTTTACTCTTATTTGACTAGAAAAGACGAGCTTGAAATGATTTTGACAAAAATCCACACATATATTTCAAATCGTTTCAATGAAAACAATAGAGATTCTAAGTATCAAGCTCTTGACGGAAGACTTGAAGGTCTTTATTCAAAGTACAGCCAAGCTGTTAGCTTTGAAAATCCGGAACTTTTAAAATATACAAAAGCAGATTTCGAAAAGTTTTTTGATGAAGAAAAGGGACTAAAGATTTACGAAAAGTATTTAGATGACATTTTAAAATTTAAACCGCACACCTTGAGCGAAAAAGAAGAAAATATGATGTCCACATTGAGTCCGGTTTTCAATTCATCTGAAAAATCGTTCAGCATGCTTACAGTCGCGGATATGGGTTTCCCAAGTGTAAATATAAACGGAAAAGATGTTGAAATCACACAAGGAAATTTTGTTCCACTCCTTGAAAATGAAACGAGAGATATCAAAGAAGAAGTTTATAAGAAATTCTATGGAGAGTTTGAAAAACATATAAATACTCTAGCTTCAACTCTTGAAGGAACAGTAAAGTCAAATGTGACTGTTGCAAGACTCAGAAATTTTGATACGGCAAGAGAAGCTGCACTTTTCAACAACGCTATTCCAATAAGCGTGTATGACAAACTCACAGAGACAGTTATAAACAATTTACCTGCACTTCATGAATATATGTCCATAAGAAAAAAAGCACTTGGTCTTGACAAGATGTATATGTATGATATCTATTCAAATCTTGTAAATGATGTTGATTTATCTTTTACATTTGAAGAAGGTAGGGATTTAGTTTTAGAGGCATTAAAACCACTGGGAGAAGAATATATTGCAAACTTGAAGAAGGGCTTTGAAGACAGATGGTGCGACGTTTATGAAACACCTGGTAAACGCGGTGGAGCATATTCAAGCGGTGGATATGGAACTATGCCGTTTGTATTATTGAACTTCCATGGGACACTTGACAATGTGTTCACAATTGCTCATGAAATGGGTCACTCGATGCACACATTCAATTCGTGCAAAAATCAACCGTATGTATATAGCGGATATTCGATTTTCGTTGCTGAAGTTGCATCGACAATGAATGAAAGCATGTTAACATATTATCTTTTGAAAAAGTGGACCGATAAGAACTTAAGAAAATATGTAATTAATCATTTCTTGGATACAATAAAGGGCACGCTATTCAGACAAACACAATTTGCTATATTTGAAGATATGATTTATAAAGAATTCGAGAATAACGGCTCTCTTACAGCAGATTTCTTGAATGAAGAATATGGTAAATTGAACGAAAAGTTCTATGGACCGGAAATGGAAAAGGACGAAATTATAAAATATGAATGGTCGAGAATTCCTCATTTCTATTATAATTTCTATGTATATCAATACGCAACGGGAATATCTGCAGCATTAAGTTTTGCAAAGAGGATTATGGAAGGCGGAGAAAAGGAAAGGGATTTATATCTTCAATTCTTAAAATCCGGTTCTTCAATGGACCCTATCGATGTTCTAAAAAGAGCAGGAGTCGATATGAATAGTCCGCAACCTATTGAAGATGCAATTCAAATGTTTAAGGAATTTTTGGAAGAATTTAAAACACTAATATAAATATAAGGAGCAAAAATGGACGGAGCTAGATTTTTGAGTTCCATAAAGGACACAGTTTTAAATTTCAAATTTAATAATGTTATCGATATCCTTATAATTGCTGTCATTATTTATAATACCTATAAATTGGTAAAGCAAACAAGAGCGGAACAACTTGCAAAAGGGCTTGTTGTTCTTCTCATCGTTACAAAACTTTCCGGATGGTTCAAGCTATACACTCTAAGATGGCTCCTGGATTGGGTTTTGGGAGCAGGACTTATTGCGCTTGTAGTTATTTTCCAACCGGAAATAAGACGTGCTTTTGAATTTATAGGAAGATCACAATTTATAGGTTCGAGATTTAGAACTTTGGAAGATGGACAAGTTAACCCGGTCGTTGAAGAAATTGTACAGGCATGTGCATCTCTTTCAAGACAAAAAATTGGGGCGCTTATTGTAATTCAAAGAAAGACAGGTTTGGGAGAGGTAATAGAAACGGGTACTGAGATAGAAGGTTATGTTTCTATGGGACTTTTAATAAATATATTTATTCCAAACACTCCATTGCATGATGGCGCTGTAATTATAGACAAAGAAATTATCAAAGCAGCTGCATGTTTTCTTCCAATAACCGATAACAATAGGTTGTCGAAAGATTTGGGAACAAGACACAGAGCAGCTCTTGGTATAAGTGAAAAAAGTGACGCATTCGTAGTGGTTGTTTCAGAGGAAACAGGCGGTATTTCAACTTGTGAATCGGGCGAAATTTCGAGATATTTGGATGAAGATACTTTGAGAAAGAAATTGACAGATATTTATAATCCTAAGCCTGAAGAAGGTGGAATATTGAATAAATTTATAAATGAATTTAAATCGGAGGACTCAAAGGAGAAAAACGTTACAACTGAAGAGGGGGATGACAAGGATGAAGAAGTTAAATCTAAGTAAATTCAAAGATAACAATATGATCGCCAAAATATTGTCACTTGTCATTGCAATTCTTTTATGGAGTTATGTAATGGGGGTTGAAAATCCTAATGAATCTATAACGATCAGAAATGTTCGTGTAAACTTTCAAAACATGGATAGCCTGGAACAAAAAGGTTTGATTCTACTAAGTCCGAGCGAACAATTTGTAAATATAAAAATTTCAGGAAAGAAAAATGATCTCGATAAAATAAGACAGGGAAGTGTTTATGCAACAGCGGACCTTGAGGGATATGGTGTAGGGGATTCAAGAGTTAGAGTCGAAACTCGCTTTGAGTCAAATCCGGGAACTGTTCAAGTTGAAAGTGTTTCACCGAGAGATGTGCTTGTTTCAATTGACAAGGTTATTACACGTGAGATGGAAGTTAAAATTGACACAAACGGAAGTCCACTTGAGAACTATATTGTTGGAGAAGTTACAACTTCGTCGCCAAGAGTAAAAATAAAGGGCCCACAACATGTTCTTGATAAGGTTAGAAGTCTTGTTACAACTGTTGATATAACAGATAAAACTGAACCTTTTACGGTTTCGAATTCTGTGAAAGCGGTAGATGAAAACGGCGACGAATTGGTTTCGGTTGAAACTACACCGAATGTTATTGATATATCGGTTCCGATTTTCAAAACAATAATTATGCCGATTGAATTAAAAACAAAGGGAGCACTTCCTACACTTGTTAATATGAGGTCGTATGACATTACGCCGAAAACTATAACTCTAAAAGTGTTAAACGATGCGAAAGTGCCGAAATCTATCGAAACGGAGCCAATAGACCTATCAACTCTTAAAGGCAATACTAGTCAAGAAGTAAAACTCAATATACCTGATGGAATGGCACCTGTGGATGAAAATGTAAAATATAATCTAAGTATTTTGTTAGATAATTTTGCAATCAGACGTGTAGAAATTAATAAATCTCAAATTCATTTTACAAATCTTCCGGAAGGGCTGAAGCTTGACGAAACGAGTATACAAGATATTTATACGGTAGATATAAGTGGAGAAGAGAAAAAAGTTACAAATTTAGATGAATCTGGATTGAAATTTTTCTGTGATATGGGTAATGCGCTCCCGGGAGTTCAAAAATACGAACTGCAATTAGAAAAGAATCCGGATAATATTGTTCTTAATAATTCGGTGACTATTGACTTGAAGGTGATTGAAAATCCTGAAGAACATAATAACAATGACAATCAAAACGATAAAAATAATGACAAAAATAACTAAAAGAGAGAAAAATTCTCTCTTTTTTGTTGCAATTATATTTTATATGGTGTATAATGTATTTGTCTTCAAGGGGTAGGTTAAATTCCTCACCGGTGGTAAAGCCCACGAGCCAAATATGGCAGATCAGGTTTGATTCCTGAGCCGACGGTATAGTCCGGATGAAAAGGAAGATCCCCTTTTTATAGGGTTTTTTTATTGCCCAAAAGGAGGTTATTTTTATGAACAGTAAGACAGAAAGAAGAGTTGGTCTATCCAACGTAAAAACTTTGACAAGTTTGGCTATGTTTGCTGCACTTGCCTATGCACTAATGGTTGTAGGGAGATTCCCAATCGTACTATTTTTGAAGTATGACCCGAAAGATTTCGTTTTGGTCATTTGCTCATTTATGTTTGGAATAATTCCGGCAACTATTGTAACGGCTATAGTTAGTGTCATTGAAATGGTTACCGTATCCGATACCGGAATTATCGGACTTTTAATGAATGTGGTTGCAACACTTGCATTTTTAATTCCTGCAAGTTATTTCTTCTACAAGTCAAAAAGTGTAAAAAATGTCGTTATCGGTTTGATTGCAAGTACACTTCTAATGACGGTTGTGATGCTTCTATGGAATTGGGTAGTAACTCCGTTTTATATGCACATTCCGCGTTCTGAAGTTGTAAAGCTTCTAGTTCCGGCAATTCTACCTTTCAATTTGATTAAAGGCTTTTTGAATTCAGCATTAATAGCAATTTTTTATAGCAGAATTTTAAAAATCAAGTCAAATGTTTTAGAGCAACATATCGAGCCGCAAGAACATGCTCTTAGAAATTCTCTAATTGCTGCAGCAGGACTAATTGTGCTCGCACTTATTCTATATGTAATAATATAATTATTAAAAAAGCAGTAGTTGTACGAAACAACTGCTGCTTTTATATTTTCGCGTCTTTGGCGAGTTTATCAACTTTTTCGTTCATTTCAATATTGCTATGCGCTTTAACTTTTATAAATTCTACATTAATATCAGATTTTATCGCGTCAAAGAAGGATTGATATTTTTGTGTAAGTTCGTTTTTGGCTTTCCATTCTTTTAGAGCCCAATGTCTTATGCCGCTGTAGTCGTGATGTAGATAAACGGTTTTTATGTTTAACTCCATTGCTTTTTTTATGCCGTAAACTGCACCGAAAATTTCGCCGGCAACATTTCTGAATGAAATTAAAGATGGAATGTCATATCTTTGTGAGCCTTCAAATTCGCCATCTTTTGTAATTAGTACATATCCATAAGAAAAAGTATTGTCAGCTTGCCTAAAACTTCCATCTACATATAAAATAGCTTCATCTTCGCCAATTTCTTTAGAATTATTCATATATTTTTCGTTTAAATCAGAGCCTTCCATAAAGTTAATAGCATCTTCTTCAGAATCAAATTTTTTATAAATAGCGCCTTTAAAACCGTGAATATTTTCTTTGCACTCATCCCAAGTGTTATATATTCCCGGAACTTTTCCATTTTTTACGGCATAGTATTTCATTTTATCAACCTTTCTTTGCTGTTATCAGTTATTCAATTATATAATATATTGGAATGAAAAGCAATTGAAATTTTAATGCCAATCGTGTATAATAGAAATATAAAAATATTTAGGGAGGAAGAATTATGTTAAAGGATTTTAAAGATTTCATTAACCGCGGAAACGTTTTCGATATGGCAATCGGTGTTATAATCGGTGGTGCATTCGGCAAGATTGTCAGTTCACTTGTGAATGACATACTTATGCCTCTTATCGGAAAATTGACAGGCGGATTAGACTTTTCAAATTTGTTTGTTTCACTTGACGGAACAAGCTACAATACACTTCAAGCAGCTGAAGAAGCAGGCGCAGCTGTATTGAAATACGGATCTTTCATTCAATCTGTTTTAGATTTCTTAATTATTGCTTTCTGTATATTCATGATGGTAAAAGCAATGATGAAAGTAAAGAAACAACCTGCACCTGCAGACCCTACCACAAAAACATGTCCTCTATGTAAGACAGAAATTCCTATTGGGGCTGTAAAATGTCCTCATTGTACAGGAGATATCAGTGGAAAATAAAGACTACGGTCTGGGAACTGAAGATATTAAAAGTCTTGTCCTTAAACTCTCGATACCAAGCATCATTGGAATGCTTGCAAATGCATTATACAATATTATAGACAGAGTCTTCATAGGACAAGGCGTTAATGAGATTGCAATAGGGGGAGTGTATGTTACACTTCCTTTAATGTTTATAATCATGAGTTTTCAAATGCTTGCATCGGTAGGCGGCAGCACACTTATGAGTATAAGTCTCGGCGAGGGCAATCGAAAAAAAGCGGAGCAATTTTTAAATACATCATTCTTGCTATGTCTTATTTTATCAATTTTATTGCCGACTTTATTTTATATTTTTGCAGATAATTTACTAAACATTGTTGGAAGCACACCGGAAAATCACCAATATGCAAAGGATTACTTCGACATTGTTCTTTTCGGAGCTCCGGCAATCATTATAGGTTTCGGTTTAAACAACTTTATTAGAGCTTCAGGTGATTCAAAAGCAGCAATGAATACGATACTTATAGGAGTATTTTTAAACGCAATACTAGACCCTATTTTTATTTTTGGTTTAAAAATGGGGGTTAAGGGAGCTGCATGTGCGACAGTTATCTCACAATATGTGAGTATGATTTGGGTTTTGATGCATTTTGTTAAAGGAAAGCACGCATTAAATCTCGATCCTAAATACATGAAACTGGACAAAAAAGCTGTACCTCTAATACTTGAAAATGGTATGCCGCTTTTTCTTATAAATATAGCGAATGCAATAGTGACGAGTATAATCACGTTAAGTGTTAGAAAGTACGGAGGTACGCTCGGCATTTCTGTTCTTTCAATAGTCGGCTCGGTAACAAATATATTTTTTATGCCACTATTCGGTATAAATCAGGGGGTACAACCTATAATTGCATACAATTATGGTGCAAAGGACTACGAAAGACTATCAAAAGCATATAAAATCGGTGCACTTTATGCAACATATATATGTGTATTTGTATTTTTAATTATAATGATATTTCCGTATCAAATTTCAAGCATATTCTTAAATAAAAATGCAGATCCAAAACTTTTACAAATGGCAGCACCTGCTCTTAGAAAAAGTATGTATGCATCGATTTTTCTTGGTGTTTCTATTACAGGGACCTCATTTTTTCAAGCCGTTAAAAGGCCAAGAATTGCGTCTACAACGTCACTTCTTCGTCAATTGCTTATACTTGTACCTCTGGTATATATAATGCCGATGTACTATGGAATAGACGGTGTATGGTATGCATACACAGTGAGTGACTTTGTTAGTTCAATCATTGTATTTTACTTTCTATTTAAAATATTTAAACTCGTTAAAATTGAATGCGAACAAGAGGGAGACATACTTTAAATATCAGGAGGATTTATGAGACCGGTAAATCTTTCGGCAGCAACGACTGTTGATATGACAAGGGAATATTTTGATGAGAATGACATACTTCTAATTCCAACTATAATTATTATTGATGGGGAAGAATATGCTGATGACTATGAGCAAATAACTCCAAGATTCTTATACGATAAAATTAGAGAAGGGAAGCTTCCTACAACTTCCGGTAACGGAACCATGGACTATTATGAAAATTGGAAGAAAATTGTCGAAGATGGATATGATATTGTTCACATAGATCTTTCAAGTGGGCTTTCAGGAACGCATAACAGTGCAGTTATGGCTGCCGATATGATAGAAGATGAAGTGGGAGAGAAGAGGGTTTATGTGCCGGATACACTTGCAGCATCTTCGGGAGAAGGACTTATTCTGGATTACGCAAATGACTTAAAAAACGAAGGCAAAAGTGCAAGTGAGATTTATGATTGCATATTAAAAGACAGAATGAAGGTAAATCATTGGTTTACTTTAAGTGATTTTTCTCACCTTTTTAGGGGGGGGAGAGTAAGTAAAACCAAAATGATTTTGGGCTCAGCACTAAATATTTATCCGATAATGCGAATGGATGTCGAAGGAAAGCTTGTGCAAAAGAAAAACACGCGTGGCTCCAAAAAAGCTTTCAAAACACTTGTAGACATTATGGAGAAGCGTGCTGAGGGCGGTAAAGATTACAATAAAAAAGTATTTATATCTCATTCAGATTATATAGACGGAGCAAAGGAAGTTAAAAAATTAATAGAAGAAAGATTTGCAAATGTAAAATCAATTGAAATATTTGACATTCATCAAATTGGAGTTCATACAGGTCCCGGAACTGTTTCGTTATTCTTCTGGGGCGAGGAAAGAATAGATTAGAACAATTATCAATCTCTCTTTAGCAAATAAATGCTAAGGGGAGATTTTTTATTAGGCTCTATAATATCTATGGGGGAGTAAAACCCACCATAGATATTTTTATGTAAAAAAATTGCACTTATACGCAAAACATCCTATACTAAAAATAACAC
>QWCE01000210.1_pt1 | contig 136148 bp, 125 predicted proteins | sample 1972531 | NCBI WGS metagenome assembly QWCE01 (sample SAMN09866716, study PRJNA288562) | Human gut metagenome isolate term4_stool, whole genome shotgun sequencing... | reverse complement strand
CTGGAAGTGGGCGACGGGGTCTTCGAAGTTCTGGCTACCCGCGGGAACAACCGCCTGGGCGGGGACGACTTCGACCAGGTCCTGATGAAGTACATCAACGATGAATTTATGAAGGACCATGGAGTGGACCTCCTGGCTGACCCGACTTCCGACCAGCGTTTAAAGGATGCGGCGGAAAAGGCCAAGAAGGAGCTCTCTTCTTCCATGACCACCACCATCAACCTCCCCTTCATCACGGCCGTCAACGGCCAGCCGGTCCACCTCAACATGGACCTGACCAGGGCCAAGTTTGATGAACTGACCGCCAGCCTGGTCAAGAAGACCGAGCAGCCGGTCATGGATGCCCTGAAGGATGCCGGCATCTCCGCTTCCGACCTGGACAAGATCCTTCTTGTCGGAGGATCCACCCGGATCCCTGCTGTCCAGGAGTCCGTCAAGCGCTTGACCGGCAAGGAGCCCCAGAAGGACATCAACCCGGATGAGTGCGTGGCCATCGGTGCAGCCATCCAAGGTGGCGTCCTGACCGGTGAGGTCAAGGACCTCCTCCTCCTGGATGTTACCCCCCTGTCTCTGGGACTGGAGACCCTGGGTGGGGTCATGACCGTCCTCATCCCCAGAAACACAACCATCCCGACCAAGAAGAGCCAGGTCTTCACCACCGCTGCGGACAACCAGACCACCGTGGACATCCACGTCCTCCAAGGAGAACGTGAATTTGCCACCGACAACACCACCTTGGGTCGCTTCCAGCTGACCGGAATTCCGGCAGCCAGACGGGGCATCCCCCAGATCGAAGTTACCTTTGATATTGATGCCAATGGCATCGTCAACGTATCCGCCAAGGACCAGGGGACGGGCAAGGAGCAGAAGATCACCATCACCTCCTCCACCAACCTGTCCGAGGACGAGATCAACCGCAGGGTCAAGGAAGCCGAGCAGTTTGAGGCGGAGGATAAGAAGCGGAAGGAAGTGGTGGAAGCCAGAAACCAGGCGGAGACCATGATCTACCAGACCGAGTCCACCCTCAACGAAGTGGGCGACAAGGTCAGCGAGGAAGAAAAGAAGAAGGTCCAGGACAAGATCCAGGCCTTGAAAGAGGTCAAGGATTCAGACAATTTGGATGAGATCAAGTCCAAGTCGGATGACCTCATGGCTGAGCTCAACCAGCTTTCCCAGAAGCTCTATGAGCAGGCGGGTGGCCAGGCAGGACCTCAGGGTCAGGCCGACCCCGGCCAGGGAGGCCATGATGACGACGTGGTCGATGCTGACTATGAAGTGGTCGATGATGACGAGGCCGATTCCTAATCGGAAAGATGCTGACGAGGGCCGGAGCCAAGCTCCGGCTCTTTTTTTCTTGGAGAAGGAGGGAAAGGGGGCTTTTCCCTCCCCGGGCTTGTGGATTTTTGCCGATTTCCCTTATAATGGGTAGATATGAGCCATGAGAAAGGAGCCTGTCTTGAAAGATCCCTACCAGGTGTTGGGCGTTGAAAAAAACGCCGACAAGCAGACCATAAAAAGAGCCTACCGGACCAAGGCCAAAAAATACCATCCGGACCTGAACCCCGGAAATGAGGAGGCGGCGGAGAAGTTCAAGGAACTCTCCTCGGCCTACGATATTTTGCAGGACGATGAAAAACGCCAGATGTACGACCGCTACGGAGCCGCTGCCTTTGAAAACGGAGGGATGGGAGGAGGCGGATTTTCCGGGGGCTTCGGCTTCGATCCCACGGATATTTTCGGCGATCTCTTTTCCGACCTCTTCGGTGGGGGTGGACGCCAGCGTCGCCAGGACCCCAACGCACCCCGCCCGGGGGAGGATGTCCGGGTGGAGGTGAATTTAACCTTTAAAGAAGCGGTTTTCGGGACGACGAAAAAGATTAAGCTTCGCCGCTTCCGGACTTGCGATCACTGTCATGGAAAGGGGGCTGAGCCCGGCAGTGAGAAGAAGACCTGCCCCTCCTGCCAGGGGTCGGGGATGATGGCCCAGGAAGTCCGGACTCCCTTCGGTCGGATGGTCAACCAGACCACCTGCCCCCGTTGCCATGGGGAGGGCTTCATCATCGAAAAACCCTGTAAGGACTGCCATGGCCAGGGCCGGGTCAAGAAGGAAACCACCATCTCGGTCGATATTCCGGCCGGGGTGGATGATGGCAACATCCTTCCCATCCGGGGCCAGGGCCACGATGGGGTCAATGGCGGGGTGGCCGGGGACGTCTATGTCATCCTCCGGGTGGCCCCTTCGGAGGTCTTTACCCGACGGGGATCCGACCTCTATTTGGACCTCCCCATCCGGTTCAGCCAGGCGGCCCTGGGCGATACCATCCAAGTTCCCGGCCTGGAAGATAAGCTCTCCTTTGACCTCCCGGCCGGCACTCAAACCGGCAGCCTATTCACCATAAAGAAGGAAGGGGTTCCCAATGTCCGTTCAGGCCAGAAGGGAGACCTCCATTTCCGCGTCAACATCGTCACCCCCAAGAAGCTCAACAGCGAGCAAAAGGAAGCTCTCCGGGCCTTCCAGGCGGCCATGGGGGAAGAGAGCGAAGAGTCCCATAGCTTTTGGGACAAGGTAAAGGACATTTTTGACTGATATGAGCCAAGACTATTTTTCCCTCCTGGTCATCTATCCCCGGGAGGACAACGACCTGATTAACCTCCTCTTCATGGAAGCAGGCATGATCGGGTCAGAGGTTATCGACCCTGAAACTATTGAAAGCTACCGGAAGCGGGCGGCCGAGTGGGAGCTCTCCAACCGGGAGGAATTGCTCCGGGCCCAGGAGAAGGACCTGGGTCAGGAAATCCGGGAAGGCTTCATGGCCCAGAGGATCTACTTCTTGACGGATAAAAAGTCCATGGCCAAGTTGGACCGGGCGGAGCGCCAAATTTATGAGCAGTATGGGGAGACCGTCCTGATCTTTGAAGAGGGAAGCGTTGACAACAGCCATTGGAATGAAACCTGGCGGTCCTTCTATAAGCCCCTTGATGTGGGCCGGACCATCCGGATCCTCCCCGCCTGGATGGAGGAAGAAGGAGGAGACAGGGAGGTCATCAAAATAGATCCCGGCATGGCCTTCGGGTCAGGCTCCCATGAAACCACCCTGGTCTCCCTGGAATTTATGGAGGAAATGGACCTCAAGGACAAGGCCTTCCTGGACCTGGGAACAGGCTCAGGAATTTTAGCCATCTATGCCGCCCTCCAAGGGGCCGGTCCCGTAGAGGGGACGGATATCGACCCTGATGCCATTCGGACCGCTCGGAAGAATGCCGGAATCCAGGATCGGGACTTGGATATTTCTTTTTATGTCTCCGATCTTTTGGACCGGGTGGAGGGGACCTTTGACCTGGTGGCGGCCAACCTCCTCTATCCTCTTTTGGTCCGCCTCCTCCCGGACTTCCACCGGGTCCTCCGGCCGGGTGCTGGGATCATCCTCTCCGGTCTTTTGGCTGACCAGGCGGAAGCCATCCGGACCCAAGCTGAGGGTCTGGGCTACCGGGTTCTTGAAGACCGGGTAAAGGGAGAGTGGGCTGGCTTGGTCTTGGAATGGAAGGAACAGGCATGAAGACCGTTGCTTTTTACACCCTGGGTTGCAAGGTCAACCAATATGAGTCCGAGGCCATGGAAGAGGCCTTCCTGGACCGGGGCTACCGGCCGGTGGGGAAGGATGAGGGGGCGGATGTCTTTGTCATCAACACCTGCACCGTGACCCACGTCGCCGATGCCAAGTGCCGCCAGGCCATCCGCCGGGCCAAGCGGAAGAATCCAAATGCCCTGGTGGCGGTGGTGGGCTGCTATGTTCAGGTGGCCCCGGAAACCGTCCGGGCCATTGAAGGAGTGGATGTCCTCATCGGAACCAAGAGAAGGGACCGGATTGTGGATGCCGTGGAGGAAGTGGCGGCGACCGGGAAGAAGGTGGAGGACTTGGTCGACCTCAACCAAGTCCGGACCTTTGACGAATTGGGCATTTCCACTGAGCTCTCCACCACCAGGGCAGCTATCAAAGTCCAGGAGGGCTGCGAGATGTACTGCTCCTACTGCATCATCCCCTATGCCCGGGGCCATATGGCCTCCAGAGACCAGGAGGCCATCCTGGAGGAGGTCCGCCGCCTGGTGGACAAGGGGATCAAGGAGTATGTCCTTACAGGGATCCATGTGGCCTCCTATGGGAAGGAAAGGTCGGCCGAGGGCACGGAAGATGCCAAAAGGCCCAAGGACCTCATCGACCTGGTAGAGGCGGTAGCTGCGATTCCGGGGGGGGAGAGGATCCGCCTTTCCTCCATCGAACCTCGGTGGATGACCCCCGACAAGCTCCAAAGGCTCAAGGCCTGCGGAAAATTCGCTGACCACTTCCACCTCTCCCTCCAGTCGGGGTCGGACAAGATCCTGGAAGCCATGAACCGGAAGTACGACAAGGCCCTTTACCTGGAAAAAATAGAGGAAATCCGCCGGGTCTTTCCCCGGGCCGGACTGACGACCGATGTCATTGTGGGCTTTCCGGGGGAGACGGAGGAGGACTTCCAAGAGACCCTTGCCTTCGTGGATGAGGTCGGTTTTTCTAAAATCCACATCTTCCCCTATTCCAAGAGGGAGGGGACCCCGGCCGCCCTTTTCACGGACCAGGTTCCTTCTCCCATCAAAAAGGACCGGGCCGTCCGCCTGGCTGAGCGGGAGCTTGTCCTCCGCCATGCCTTTATGGACCGGATGGAAGGGGAGGAGGCCCAAGTCCTCTTCGAAGAAGGGGAGGATGAGACCATGATGGAAGGGTACACAGGCAACTACCTTCGGGTTCGCATGGAAAGAAAAGAAACTTGGGTCAACCAGATCATTTCAGGTAAAATAGGGAAAAGGGAGGGAGACTTCCTCCACTTTGAACCTAACCAATAAGGAGGTTGTTATGTCAGACTGCATTTTCTGCAAGTTGGCTAATAAAGAAATTCCCACGGAAGTGGTTTATGAAAATGAGGACGTCTTTGTTTTCAAAGATATGGAGCCGATGGCCAAGATCCACTACCTTTTCATCCCCAAGGCCCACCTGGAATCCGTCCAGGCCTTGGATGATTTTTCTATCATGGGCAAGCTCTTCGCCGCCATTCATGAAGTGGCGGAAAAAGAGGGCTTCGCAAAAGAGGGCTACCGGGTCATCTCCAATGTGGGGAATAACGGCAACCAGTCCATCCACCACCTCCATATCCATGTTTTAGCAGGAGAACCTATCCGCTTCCCCGGTTTTGACCATTGATGTCCATTGTTGACGGGGCCGGACTGTGATGGCTTGCATTCTACTACTTCCCGTTGTATAATGATTTGTATTTATTTTGCTCCAAGGGGGTGAGAATTTGCCAGAGATTCACGTTCGAGAGAATGAATCCATTGAAAGTGCTCTCAAAAGATTTAAGCGTTCCTGTGCTCGTGCAGGCACTCTTGCTGAGTACCGCAAGCGTGAACACTACGAAAAGCCTTCGGTGATTCGTAAGAAGAAGAACGACGCGGCCAAGCGCAAGAACCGGAAGAGAAAATAAGCAAAATCATACGACAGAATTTTTTTATCGATGATTTTCAGGCTCCGGTTGCCGGAACCTGTCGAGAAGACTGTGCAGTTTTCCTGCACAGTCTTTTTTTTGCCCGGTGCCGATAAAGGACCATTTGGGTAGGCCCATAATCTGGGGTATAATAAGAGTGTTGGGGAAGTCGGACTTTTCCGACCTTAAATCTGTAAATTTGAAGTTTTTTTAGAAAGGAGGAATGATGACTCCATCAATGCTTGCCAGTATTCTTCTTATCCTGGCCATCCTTCTCATCGTAGCAGAGGTCTTTTTACCCAGCCATGGTATCCTGGGATTTCTCGGCGCCTTGGCCATAGGAGGCTATCTTTACTTTTCCATCCAGGCCGGCTATTGCTCGACCCTGGAGATCATCCTCTTTGTGGCGGGCCTGGTCCTCCTGGTCTTTGAGGCGGTCCTTCCCGGTTTCGGCCTGCCCGGCATCACCGGGACCATCCTTCTCTTCATCGCCATCACCCAATCCGCTGAAAACCCCGGACTGGGTCTGACGACGCTGGCGACGGGGGCCCTTGCCGGCTTGGGACTGGGCTTTATCCTGGTCAAGGCCGGTTTTACCAGCAAGCTTTTCACTCAGTCCGTTCTCGATACCAAGTTGAGCTCGGAAGAAGGCTTCCTGGCCCGGAAGAATCCGGATGCCCTCTTGGGCCAGGAAGGGATCACCCTAACCCCTCTCCGCCCCTCCGGAAGGATCCTGGTTGGTGACCAAAAGCTGGATGCCATGAGCCAGGGGGAGTTTATTGAAAGCCAAGCTACTATTGAAATCTATGAAGTCTCGGACGGAAGGATCCTTGTCCGTCCCAAGAAGAAGTAAAAGGACCGGCAGAGTATAGCCGGCCCCTTTTTCCACCGGTCGCACTCGATAAATCATTAAGGAGGTTACCTATGCCCTTTGGACTATCCCCGGGCTACATCCCCATCGTCATTATCGTTATCGCTTTTTTATCCCTCTTTTTCTCCTTTGTCCCCGTGGGGCTTTGGATTACCGCCCGTTTTTCAGGCGTTCCTGTAGGGATTTCCGACTTGATCGGCATGCGGCTCCGCCGGGTCAATCCTTCGAAGATCGTTAACCCCATGATCAAAGCCACCAAGGCCGGCCTCAAGCTCGACATTGGCGAGCTGGAAGCCCACTACCTGGCCGGCGGACGGGTCAACTCGGTCATCGATGCCCTGATTGCCGCCCAAAGAGCCAACATCGCCCTGGACTTCAAAGAAGCTACGGCCATCGACCTGGCCGGCAGGAATGTCTTTGAAGGAGTTCAGGTTTCTGTCAACCCCAAGGTTATTGAGACCCCGACTATCGCCGCCGTGGCCAAAAACGGGATTGAAGTCATGGTCAAGGCCAAGGTCACCGTCCGGGCCAATATCCAACGCCTGGTCGGTGGTGCCGGTGAAGCCACCATCATCGCCCGTGTCGGCGAAGGCATTGTCACCACGGTAGGTTCCTCCGAATCCCACACCGAGGTCCTGGAGAACCCGGACAACATTTCAAAAACAGTCTTGAATAAGGGCTTGGACTCCGGGACCGCTTTTGAAATCCTCTCCATCGATATCGCTGATGTCGACGTGGGCCGGAACATCGGGGCCAAGCTCCAGACAGACCAGGCTGAAGCGGATAAGCGGATTTCCCAGGCCAAGGCCGAGGAGAGACGGGCCCAGGCCGTTGCTGCCGAGCAGGAGATGATCGCTGAGATCCGTCGCCAGCGGGCCAAGGTGGTCGAGGCGGAGGCCGAAGTGCCTAGAGCCCTTTCCGAAGCCCTCCGGTCCGGAAACCTGGGCGTCATGGACTACTACAACATGAACAACATCCAATCCGACACCCGGATGAGGGAATCCATCGCCGGCAATGAGAAGCATGATGGCGACGAAGAGAATTAAGCCATTGCAGGAATAAAGAGAAGGGACACACCATGTCCATAAAAGCCTTTTTAGACCGTCTTGAAGAGGAACTGAAGGAAGCCCAGAAGGCCCAGGAAGCCTTGCAGGCCCAAAAAACCGACCGGGCCCGGAAGCGAAAGAAGGCCTCCAAAAAGCCGACTGAAGGCTCTTCCCTAGACCAGGAAAGCGCCAGTTTGGCTGAAGAAAGGTCCCGGGCAAATAAGGAAGAAGCCCGCCGGGTCATCCAGGAATCCCGTCAGACCTTCCGTGATTATAAAGACGAAGGCGGGGAGGAGACCGGGATGGGGGGTCTTGCGAGCGAGAGAAGTGGCTTGGGCAAGACCCAAGTCATGGAAAGGGACCCCCGTTTTTCCAAAGCCAGCCGGCCCTCCCGAGAAGAAATGCGAAAGGCTTTGGTTTGGAAGGAAATTTTGGGACCCCCGAAAGCGCGAAGAAGATAAGGAGAGTGATTCAAGAGTTTATGTCGACAGCGATTTGGCAGGACCAATCAGGCCGGGGCGAGGACACCCCGGCCTTGTTTGGGCATTTGGATGAAAATAAAAAACTGATCGAGGACCGCTACGACGTGACCATCCGGGTTAAGGATGGTCAGCTGGAAATTACCGGGGAGGACTACGACCTACAGGCCACCCGGGCCGTCCTCGACTCCATGGAGGAGATTATCCACCGCCAGGACTATGTGACCAAGGAAGAAGTGTCTTATCTTTTAGATGTCCAGGATAAGGATGCCGACCTTGCTGTGGGGAGTATGCTCAAGGATGTCATCGTCACTACTTCCCGGGGCAAGCCCATCCGGGCCAAGACCATCGGCCAGAAGCGGTATGTGGATGCCATCAATGAGAACGGCTATACCTTCGGGATCGGTCCTGCCGGGACCGGTAAGACCTACCTGGCCATGGCCATGGCCGTCAAGGCCTTTAAGGCAGGCCAGGTGTCACGAATCATCCTGACCCGTCCGGCCGTGGAAGCCGGGGAGAGCCTGGGCTTCCTGCCGGGTGACCTCCAGGAGAAGATTGACCCCTACCTCCGTCCGCTTTATGATGCCCTTTTTGAAATCCTGGGTAATGACACTTACCTGAAACTTAAGGAAAGGGGCCTGATCGAGGTAGCTCCCCTGGCCTATATGCGGGGCCGGACCTTGGACAATTCCTTTATTGTCCTGGATGAGGCCCAAAACACCACCCCCCAGCAGATGAAGATGTTCCTGACCCGGATGGGTTACGGGTCTAAGGCGGTCATCACCGGAGATATCACCCAGGTGGACCTGCCCAACGGGAAGTCCTCCGGTCTGAAAACCATCCAGCATATTCTCCGGGATATTGATGGAATCGCCTTTTGCTACTTCAACCGGGCGGACGTGGTCCGTCACCCCCTAGTCCAAAAGGTGATCGATGCCTTTGAAAAGTATGAAGGCAGTCAGGGGGATGGCCATGGTCCGGGGAAGGGGTCCCCAAAGAAGGCAAAGGGAGACCGGTCGAAGGACCGGGGAAGAAACAAGTAGGCGGAAAAAATGATTGTAGACATTGATAATCGGGATAAAAACCTTAGTCTGAGCCAGGCCCGGCGGGACCTCCTGGAAGAGGCCCTTTTGACGGCCCTCTCCATGGAAGGCATTGAGGAGGAGGTCACCCTTTCCCTGTCTTTTGTGGAGGGGGAGGAGATCCGGGCCCTCAACCGGGACTACCGGGGGGTGGATCAGGAAACGGATGTCCTCTCCTTTCCCGCTCATGAACCGGAGGAGATTGCGGCCCTGAAGGACCAGGGCCGCCTGGCCATCCTGGGGGATATTGTCATCAACCAGGACCGGGTCCGGACCCAGGCCCTGGACTATGGCCACTCTGAGGATCGGGAGTCTGCCTACCTGGCTGTCCACTCCCTCCTCCACCTCCTAGGCTATGACCATGAGAGGGAGGAGGATAAGGCGGTTATGCGGGCCAAGGAAGAGGCGGTCATGGACCGGCTGGGCCTTTCCCGGGAGGCGGAAGTCCCCTTCCACTCGGGCTATGTGACCATCCTAGGCCGGCCCAATGTGGGGAAGTCCACCCTCTTAAACGCCCTCATGGGGGAGAAGCTCACCATCACCTCCAACAAGGCTCAGACCACCCGAAATGAGATCAAGCTGATTTACACCGATGACCGGATGCAGGTCATCTTCACCGATACCCCGGGCTACCAGACCCCCAAGAACAAGTTGGGGGAGGCCATGCTCAAGATGAGCCGGGATGCGGTGAATGGGGTGGACCTGGTCATCTACATAACGGATCCCTCCCCGGAAGCGGGCCGGCTGGATAGCCTCCTCCTGGACTACCTGGAAGGGGTAAAGCTCCCCAAGATCTGCCTCATCAACAAGACTGATCAGGCGGAGGACCTTCTTCTTTTTGCCGTATCCGATCGCTATGAGAAGATGGGGACCTTCGACCGGGTCATCCTCTGCTCAGCCAAGGAGGGGGAGGGCCTGGACCGGGTCAAGGAGGCCCTCTATGAGGCCCTTCCTCCCGGCCCGGCCTATTATCCGGAGGACATGGTCACCGACCGGTCCGAGCGCTTTATTGTTGCCGAGCTCATCCGGGAGAAGTGCCTGAAGAACCTGGCCCAGGAGGTCCCCCATGGGATCTATGTGGCGATCGACCAGATGACTTACCGGGAGACCGGGGACCTGGTGGATATCTATGCCACCATCGTGGTGGACCAGACCTCCCATAAGGGCATCGTCATCGGCAAGGGCGGGTCCATGCTCAAGAAAATCGGGACCCAGGCCCGGCGGGACATCGAAAACTTCCTCCAATGCCGGGTCAACCTCAAACTTTGGGTTAAAATAGAGAAGAATTGGCGGCAGAAGGGGCGACTGATTGACTCATTCGGCTACGGGTCCGATGACCGGGGCCTGAAACAAAACTGAGGGGCAGCATGAAGCAGGATTTGAAAAATGTGGAGGGCCTGGTTCTTCGGGCCTACAACATCAAAGACTCTTCCCGGATCGTGGACCTTCTTGCCCGGGACCAGGGGCGGATTTCCTTCATGGCCCGGGGAGCAAGAAGGGATAAGTCCCCCTCCCTCAACCTGACCCAACCCTATGTGGAGGGGCGTTACAACCTCCAGCCCGGTCGGTCCATGTACTATTTCAAGGACGGGCAAATCCAAAATGCCCACCTGGGTCTCCGCAAGTCCATCCGACGCCTGGCCCTGACGGAGTTTTCCGTCGAGGCCCTGACCTCGGTGGTCTTTACAGAGGGGGACCCCATCCTGTATGATTTCATGGTGACCTATTTGGGGGCTGTGGAAGAGGCGGGAGAGAGTGACTTGACCCGGCTCCTTGGAGCCTACCTTTTCAAGCTGGTTTCCCTGGTGGGTTTCCGGCCCAGCCTGGGCTCTTGTCTGGAATGTGGGGGAGGGGTCAAGCTTCCCCTGGTCTTTGACTTCCATGGCGGGGGAATGGTCTGCGATGACCACCCTGGCCGGCCCGGCCAAAGAACCCTGTCCATGGACCAGTATCAGGAGCTGGTGGCCTACCTGACCCAACCCTTCCGGGAGATCCGGGAGGGAAGTCTGGAGGAGAAGGGGGAACTTTACCGGACCACGGCAAGGCTCTGCCTGGCTTATTTTCAAATTCAAACCGGTCGAGACCGGTTCAAAAGTTTAGCAATGCTGCAAGATCTGGGCCTGGTGTGATAGAATCAATCGGCCAATAGGAGGATATCGAATGCATCTACAAGACATGATACAAAAACTGACAAGTTATTGGGCCGACCATGGTTGTGCCATCCTTGAGCCCTACGATGTGGAGAAAGGTGCCGGGACCATGTCCCCCCACACCTTCCTTCGGACCCTGGACGCCAGCCCCTGGCATGTGGTCTATGTGGAGCCTTCCCGACGGCCGGCGGACGGACGCTATGGGGAGAACCCCAACCGTCTCTACCAGCACCACCAGCTCCAGATCATTCTCCAACCTGCTCCGGACGACATCCAGGACCTCTATCTCAAGAGCCTGGAAGTCATCGGGATTGACCCCCTTGCCCACGACATCCGCTTCGTCGAGGATAACTGGGAATCCCCCACCCTGGGCGCCTGGGGTGTGGGTTGGGAAGTCTGGTTGGATGGGATGGAAATCACCCAGTTCACCTACTTCCAGCAGGTCGGTTCCATCCCTCTTGAGCTAGAAGCCGGAGAGATCACCATGGGCCTGGAACGGATCGCCATGTATATTCAAGGGGTCAACAACGTCTTCGACCTCCAGTGGAACGATGAGCTGACCTATGGGGATATTTTCCATTTGCCGGAATATGAGAACTCCATGTACGCCTTCCAGACGGCCAATGTGGACCGTCTCCGGAATTTCTTTGAGGAATATGAAAAGGAAGCCCAGGACCAGATCGCCCGGGCCCTAGTCTATCCCGCCTACGACTATGTCCTGAAGTGTTCTCACACCTTCAACATCCTGGATGCTCGGGGGGCTATCGCCGTCTCCGAAAGAAACCACTACATCAGCCGGATCCGGGACATGGCCCGTCAGGTTGCCGAACTCTACCTGGAGAAAAAACAAGGTAAAGAGGAAAAGGAGGAGGAAAGTCATGAATAAGTATTTTCTTGAAATAGGGGTGGAAGAATTTCCCTCCCGCTTTATCGCCTCCACCAAGGAACAGCTAATAAACAATGTTTTGAAGATCCTCTCTGATGAGGGCCTTTCTGTGGAGAATAGCCGGATTGAATCCACCCCCCGGCGCTTTGCCCTCTGGCTGGAGGGTATTGGAGCGGAGGACACGGAAGCTTTCGAGGTCGTCCGGGGCCCCTCGGCCCGGGTGGCCTATGACCAGGAGGGCCAGCCCACCAAAGCCTTGGAGGGATTCCTCCGGTCAAAAGGACTGACCCCGGATGATGTCTATGTGGAATCCAACGGCAAGGAAGATTACGTCTTTGCAAAAATCACCAAGGAGGCGGTTTCCCCGGAAAAGGTCTTGAAAAAGGCCATTCCGGAAGCCATCCGGCAAATTTCCAACCCCCGGTCCATGCGTTGGGGTGGGAAGAACCTCCGCTTCCTCCGCCCCATCCGCTGGCTGGTCTCCCTCTATAACGACCAAGTCCTGGACTTCGACCTGGAAGGGATTCCTGTCGGACGGACGACCAAGGGTCACCGTTTCCTAGGCCACGGTACGGTGGAAATCACAACGATCGATAGCTATGAGGAGACCTTAAAAGAAGAGTTTGTCATCGTGGATGAGAGCGAACGGCGGAACATCATCGTCCGCGGGCTCAACCGCAAGGCCAGGGAGCACGGGGGCCTGCCCATGCATGATGATGACCTCCTGGATGAAGTCGTCTCCATCGTTGAATACCCCACCGTCTTTATCGGGGAGATCCCCCAAAATTACCTGGACCTTCCCCAGGAAGTCATTATTACTCCCATGAAGGACCACCAGCGCTATTTCCCTGTGGTTGATGACGGAGGCAAGCTCCTGCCCTACTTCCTCTCCGTCCGCAACGGGAACGAAGAGGGGATTGAAAATGTGGTGGCCGGAAATGAGAAGGTCTTGGTTCCTCGCCTGGAGGATGCCAAGTTCTTCTACGATCAGGACCTCTCCCAGGCCCTGGAAGACTACCTGCCCAAGCTGGATGACCTGGTTTTCCATGAGGACTTGGGGACCATGCTGGATAAGACCGGGCGTTTGGAATCCCTGACCCGGTCCCTGGCGGAAAATATGGACTGCGGGCCCGAAACTATGGCCGCGGCGACCCGGGCTGCCCGCCTCTCCAAGGCCGACCTGGTCACCCAGATGGTGGTGGAGTTTACGGAACTCCAGGGAATCATGGGCCGGATCTATGCGGAAAAGAATGGGGAAGAGGGCCTGGTTGCCCTGGCCATTGAAGAACAGTATATGCCCAAGGGGGCTGACGGCCAGGTTCCCCAGTCTACCCCCGGGATCATCCTTTCCCTGGCGGATAAAATGGACAACATCGCCGGCCTCTTTGCCATCGGTGTCCGGGTCACGGGTTCCCAGGACCCCTTCGGCCTCCGTCGGGCCGCCAACGGGATCATTGACATCCTTTATGAGGCTTCCCTCCACATCAACCTATGGGAGGGCTTCCGGGATGCCCTGGTTCTTTATGTCGAAGAGGAAGGCCTGGTCTTTGACTACGATGAGATCATGGAGACCATCTACAACTTCTTCCTTGGCCGCCTCCGGACAAAGATGGATGACCTGGGGATCCGTTATGATGTGATCGATGCGGTCTTTGCTTCCAAGGAAAAGGACCTCCTCTCCCTGATCAACATGGGGGAGGTCATCGATGCCTATCTAAAGGAAGAGGGGGGTGACCTCCTGATCACGGACTTTGTCCGGATTGAGTCCCTGGCCAAGAAGTATGAGGGCCAGCCTTTGGTGGAGGAGGTCCTGGAGGATGAGGACCGGGTCCTCTACCAGTCCCTCAACCGGAGGGAGACGGTTGAAGAAGCCATCGAAAAGGGCCACTACCGGGAGGCCCTGGACCTACTCAAGGATTGGATGCCCCTGGTCAACGACTACATGGACAAGACCATGATCATGGTGGAGGATGAATCCCTCCGGTCTGCCCGCCTGGCCATGCTCCATATGATCAACGACGTCATTTCCCGGATTCTGGTTCCTTCAGCTATTGTTCGAGAATAAGAGGGAAGGCCCGGGGGAAAAGGAGGCCGATTTGCGCACGGTAGACATCTACATCATTTCTGATTCCAGCGGAGAAACCGGGGAGGCCATGGCCCGGGCCCTCATGGGGCAGTTTCCGGACCTGGAAGCCCGATTCCTCCGCTATCCGGATTTAACAGAACCGGCAAAGGTGGATTCGGTCATTACTCGGATCCTGGACCGGAGCCGGAAGTCGTCATCTCTGGTTGTCATCTCGGTCGTCCTGGCGGAAATCCACCATTCTTTGGTGGAGGCCTGCCAGGCTGCCGGACTCCCCTTCATCGACCTCTATGCCGATGCCATCACCACCATCATGAAGGCCTTCGACGTTCATCCGGTTATGGAGGCGGGGATGACCCGAAAGCTGACGTCCAACTATTTTGACCGGATCTCTTCGATGGAATTTGCGGTCCGCTATGACGACGGCAAGGATCCCCGGGGCTTTCTCAAGGCCGACCTGATCCTTCTGGGAGTTTCTCGAACCTCCAAAACCCCCCTGTCCATGTTCCTGGCCACCAAGGGCTACAATGTCGCCAACCTCCCCCTCCTCCCGGAAGTGGACTTGGCTGAGGAGGTCTTCCAGGCGGACAAGAGGCGGATTGTGGGCCTGACGGTTTCCGAAGCCCAACTCTTTGAAGCCCGAAAGAACCGCTTATCTACCTTGGGGATTGCCGAGGATGCGGACTACATCGCGGACTCTCGGATTGAAAAGGAGCTGTCCTATGCCCGGTCTGTCTTCTACCAATTGGGTTGCAAGGTCATCGATGTGACCGATTCAGCGATTGAAGTCACGGCAGCCCGGATTGTCAACTACCTCCAGGAGACCTTTGGCGACGAGGCCAAGCGTCAGCTGGGCCAGGAGGCTATGATCTGAGAACCGCTTTAGGGAGGACCCGGCGAATCACTTTCAACAAAAGACTAAGGAGACGGAAGCCGTCTCCTTTTTGTTTTTCCCCTTGAAGGGTATAGATATGTTGATCAAAAATTTGGGAAGGAGGGTGAGGCATGCGTCAGCGAAAAGACATTGAAAAGATCGAGGAGGCCCTCTTGGCCCCCCGGGCCAGCCGGGCCAGCCAATCTCGGGGGAGGGCTTTTCCCGAGGAAGAGGACCCCTACCGGACCATCTACCAGAGGGACCGAGACCGGATCCTCCACTCCAAGGCCTTCCGCCGGCTCAAGCACAAGACCCAGGTCTTTATCGCCCCGGAGGGGGACCACTACCGGACCCGCCTGACCCACACCTTGGAAGTGGACCAGATCGGCCGGACCATGGCCCGGGCCCTGGCCCTGAATGAGGACCTGGTGGATGCCATCGCCCTGGGCCACGATGTGGGCCACACCCCCTTCGGCCATGCCGGCGAGTACGTCCTGGAGAAAATCCTGGGGAAGTTCTCCCATGCGGAACAGTCGGTCCGGGTCCTTTCCTTTATGGAGCAGGGGTCCAAGCGCCACGATTATGTGGGCCTCAACCTCTCCTGGGAGGTCTTGGACGGGATCAGGAACCATTCGGGCGGGAACCAGGCCGCTACCCTGGAGGGCCGCCTCCTCAAGTTTGCCGACCGGATCGCCTATGTCAACCACGATATTGATGACTCCATCCGAGCGGGGGTCCTTAAAGAAGAGGATCTGCCCAAGGAGTGCACGGATGTCCTGGGCCACTCTTTCTCTGACCGGATCAACCGGATGGTCATGGCGGTCATTGAGGCCTCCGATGGCCAGGATGACATCCTCATGACCGAGGAAGTCTGGGCGGCCTCCCGGAAGCTCCGAGCATATATGTATGAGAATGTCTACCACAATGCCCTGGTCAAGAGCGAGAACGACAAGCTCCTTAAGGTCATCGAAGATATTTTTCATTTTTATTTGAAGGAGCCCGACCGCCTGCCTGAAAGCCACCGGGCCCTCTATATCATGGATCATGCGGAGGATCCCCTGGAAAGGGTGGTGGCGGATTATGTGGCCGGGATGACGGACGACTACCTCATCTCCACCTACCGCAAGCTCTTTATCCCCCGGGCATGGACAGAAATGTAGGAAACTTTCTTTATCTTCAGACATGGTTTGAAAGCAGGTAACGGTGTATATTTCCGATCAAACAATCGATAGGGTCAAGGAGGCCATCGACATCGCCGGCCTGGTGGGCGATTACCTGGACTTAAAGCCGGCCGGCCGTTCCCTCAAAGCCTGCTGCCCCTTCCACCAGGAGAAGACCCCTTCCTTTATGGTGACGCCCGACCTGGGACGCTATAAGTGTTTCGGTTGCGGGGAGTCGGGGGATGGGATCACCTTTGTCATGAAGATGGAACATCTGGATTTTCCGGATGCTGTCCGCTTTTTGGCGGACAAGTACGGGATCCCCATTGAAGCAGCGGATCCACGGGAAGTGGAGAGGCAGGAGAAGAAGGAAGCCCTCTTCCGGATCAACCGGGAAGCCGCCTTTTTCTACTACCGCCGCCTCCTGACCAACCGTCGACCCCAGGCCTACCTTCGGAGGCGGGGGATGACCTCGGCCATCATCAACCCCTTTCTTTTGGGCTATGCGGACGGCCAGGGCCAGTCCCTCTACCGGTATTTGAAGGACAAGGGGGTTGAGGAGGCGGACCTTTTGAGCCTGGGCTTAATCGCCCGGTCCAATTCGGGCCAGGGCTTCTACGACAAGTTCCGCAACCGACTCATCTTCCCCATTTTCAACAACCAGCGGAAAATTGTGGGTTTCGGAGGCCGGGTCATGGGGGATGGAATCCCCAAATACCTCAACTCTCCGGAGTCGGAGGTCTTCCACAAGGGCCACAACCTCTACGGAATCCACACCGTCATGGAACGCCCCCACCGGGACCGGATTATTATGGTGGAGGGGTATATGGACGTGATCGGCCTCTACGGCCAGGGGATCGACTATGCCATGGCCAGCTTGGGGACGGCCTTGACCCCGGACCAGGCCCGTCTGATTAAGCGGTATACGGACCAGGTCTATCTCTGCTACGATGGAGATTCCGCCGGGATCAAGGCCGCCAGGCGGGCGATCGGGGTCTTCCGGAAGGAGGACATCATCCCCAAGATGATCCTCCTCCCAGACGGCCTGGACCCGGATGAGTATATTCACGCAAAGGGGAAGGAGGCCTTTGAAGAGGCCATCCGCCAGGCGGTGGATCCCCCTTCCTTTGAAATCAAGCTCATCAAAGCTGCCCATAACTTGGAGGAGGCCGGGGGGCGGATGGACTTCCTCCGCCAGGCAGTGGACTACCTAGCGACCCTGGAAAGTCAGGGCGTCCGTGATATTTACCTTCAAGAGGTGGCGGACCTGGCCGGGGTTAAGCCCGCTTCGGTGGAAAGCGACCTGGAGGAGGCGGTGAAAAAGAAGGAGGCCCTGGAAGAAGAAGCCAGGGCGCGTCGTGCCCGGGTAACCGGCCCCGCTCCCTCGGAACCGGTGGAAGAGGCTTATGATGATGAGCCGGACTATTATGAGGAGATGGACCCCTTTTATGAGGATGGGGCGCCTCCCTATATGGAGGAGGGGATGGATAGGGCTCCGGACCAGGCGGCCGGGGAGATCCGGGACCTCCGGGTTCGCAGCCGGTTGGAGGAAGCCCTCCTCTTCCGCCTCCAGGAAGGACCCCTTGATGACGAGGATCTGGACCTCCTCATGGACTACATGAGCCCGGGTTTGGAGAAGACCCTGGCCGAGACCATGGTGGCCCTCCGAAAGGAAGGGATTGCCCCATCAGCTCAGGCACTCAAGGAGAGCTTGGGGGAGGCCCTGCCGGAGGTCCTTTACATGAAATTAGTCAGCCGGGAAAAAAGGGACCGGGTGAGTCCCCAAGACCAGGAGACCCTGGACAGGGAGCTTTTCCACAGGGTCCGCCTGGCCCGGCTGAATGAAGATCGACGAGAGCTCGAAGGGAAGATCCGCCAGGCGACCCGGGAAGGCGGTGGTCAGGAGATCCCGGCGCTTTTTAGGGCCCTACAGGAGATCGACCAGAAGATAATGCAAATGAAAGAGGGAGTAGACCTATGACGGACAAGAAGTTGGAGAAGGATGAGATTGTTGATCTGGACGATTATAAACAGGAAATCATCGAAGAACTTCAAAAAGTAGCCGACCAGAACCACGACAAAATTGCCCTGAAGAACCTGGAAGACCTGGAAATCTTCGACCGCTTGGAAGACGACGACCGCCAGGACGTCCTCAAGGAATTGGAGGAGAGGGGGGTGGAAATCGAGGAAGAGGTCTACCGGTCCGCCTTGGAAGAGGAAGAAGAGCTAGAGGAAGAGGCTTTGGCTGAAGATGAGGACCTGGAGGACTTGGACGACCTGGGTGAAGAGGTTGAAGAGAAGGAAGAGGAGGAGTCCAAGGCCAGGAAAAAGACCAAAAAGCAGCAGGCCGCCGAAGCCAGAAAGGCCATGCGGAATGTGGCTGTGGATGACCCGGTCAAGATGTACCTCAAGGAAATCGGCCGGGTGGACCTTCTGACCGCCCAGGAGGAGGTCATCCTGGCCAAGCGGATGGAGAATGCCCAGATGGTGGAAAAGGCCCTCCGGGGAGAGCGGCCCACCCTCCGCGAAGCCATCGAACTCGCCAAGAAATCCCTCAACCTGACCCAGGCTGACCTTCTTTTGGAAGTCATCCATGTCCTCAGTCAGGGCAAGGACCTCTCGGAGGACCTGGCCTCCCGGCTCAACCGCCTGGATATTTTCATCAACCGGGTCCTTCATGCGGAAGGTGACCGCCCCGACCCGGATTCCGATATCGCCAGGGCGGTGAAGACGGCAGCCTATGTGGAAAGATATATCCGCCGGAGATTGTCCAAGAAATCCATGACCGAGGAGGAATCCCGGGCCCTCAACTTCTGCATCAAAATTGAAGAGGCTGTGGTGACCAAGACCCTGGCCCCCGACCAGGTTACCAAGGACCAAGAAAAAATCATCACCTATGCCCTGGAAAATGAGGAGGCCATCAAGGCGGCGGTGGACCAGGTCTACAAGAAAAAGGAGGACAAGGATAGTGAGGTAAAATCCCTCCACCAGCTGGCCGAGGAGGCCGGCCTGCCTCCCTTCTCTGACAAGGACCAACTGAGCCCGGAGGAACGCCGGATCATCTATGAGCGCAATACGGAGATGGATAAGATGAACATCGCCCTCCGCAAGGCCCAACCCAAGGACGAATTAACCGAGCAGGAGGTGATTTCCTATGAGGTTTTGGGGAGGGAACTGGATAAGGTGAAGAAGGTCCTCGATGGCGAAATGACCGCCGACCAAGCCGAATTTGACCTGGACGGCCTGGCCCAGGTCCGGGAGGCCACCATCCCTGCCCGGAAGTTCCTTATGGGAGAGCCCATGGCGGAATCCGACCAGGCCCACCTTAAGCGGGTCCGCTGGCAGGGGTCCGAGGCTAAGCAGTACCTGGCTGAAACCAACCTCCGTCTGGTCGTCTCTATCGCCAAGCGCTATGTGGGTCGGGGGATGTCCTTTCTGGACCTCATCCAAGAAGGGAACCTGGGCCTCATGAAAGCCGTCGACAAGTTCGACTACCACCGGGGCTTCAAGTTCTCCACCTATGCCACCTGGTGGATCCGCCAGGCGATCACCCGGGCCATCGCTGACCAGGCCCGGACCATCCGGATCCCGGTCCACATGGTGGAGACCATCAACAAGCTCTCCCGGGCCCAGCGCCAGCTCCTCCAGGAGCTCAACCGCGACCCGACCAATGAGGAGATTGCAGCCGAGATGGGGATTGACGTCGAAAAGGTCCGGGTGGTCCGGAAGATTGCCCAGGAGCCCATCTCCTTGGAGACCCCGATCGGAGAAGAGGAAGATTCCCACTTGGGCGACTTTATTGAAGATGATACGGCTGTAGCCCCGGATGAGGCAGCGGACTTTATCATGCTCCGGGAAGAACTCAAGAATATCCTCTCCACCCTCTCCGAAAGGGAGAGAAAGGTCCTCGAGCTCCGATTCGGCCTCAATGACGGGACCCCCAGGACCCTGGAAGAGGTGGGCAGGGAGTTCGATGTCACCCGTGAGCGGATCCGCCAGATTGAGGCCAAGGCCATCCGGAAGCTCAAGCATCCCACCCGTTCCCAGAAGATCAAGGATTTCATTGAATAGTCGGTGGACAACCACCCTGCCTCCTCCCTCTCGGCCTACCGGGAGGGAGGTTTTTTCAGGAGGGGAGAGAGGAGGGGGAAGATGACAAAGAGAGACCTCGGCGGTGACCGGATTCAAGCCCTGGTGGACCGGGTCCTGCACTGCCGGCGAGTGATTGATGTGGGCTGTGACCATGGCTATACCTCCATGGGTCTGGCCCAAAGGGAGGATATCGGCCAGGTCCTTGCCACGGATATATCCGGTCCTTCTCTGACCAAGCTCCAGGAGGCGCTCGAAGATGGGGGAGAGGGCTGGAAGATAAAAATTACCTGCGTCAGGGCCGATGGACTTCGGGACCTTCCTTGGAAGGAGGCGGATGCCCTGGTCATCTCCGGCATGGGGGGTGGCCTGGTCCGGTCCATCCTGGAAGGAGAGGTCAATCTCTCCCGGTCCTGTCGCCAGTGGGTCTTGAGTCCCCAGAGCGATCTGGCTCATTTCCGGACCTACCTGGCCTCCCTTTCCTATGAAATACGGGAAGATATGGTGGAGGAAGGGGGTAAGTTCTATACCCTCTTCGACGTCCGTTTAGATGGAAAAATCCAGCCGGATTACCTTGAAAAGCTGGAGGCAGGGGACCCCTTCTTTTTGGACTATGGTCCTGACCTTCTGGCGAGGAGGGACCCGGTCCTTCTCCGGAAGATGAGGAAGGATCTGGCCGGTCTGGAAGACTTGGAAAGGAAGCTATCAGCTAGGCATCCGGAGAAAAGAGGGGATAAGCAGGAAAGACGCTTGAAAGAAGTGATCGAAGGAAAAAAACGGTTGGCGGCCTGGTTAGGGCCTGACCGATGAGGGAGGATGCGATGAGAATACAAGATTGGGTAGACCGTTGGGAAAAAATGGTTCCTCTGGACCTCCAGGAGGCCTGGGACCATTCGGGAAAGCAGGTGGGGGACTTCGGGGGAGAACTAACCGGGGTGGTCATGGCCCTGGACCTGACCCATGAGGCCATTGATCGGGCGGTGGAAGAGGGGGCTAACTTCATCTTCACCCACCACCCCCTCTTCTTTTCTCCCCTGGAGGACCTGGTCTACGGGTCACCCCGAGTCGACCTCCTGGTGGCCTGTATTGAAAAGAAAATTGCGGTTTATGCCTCCCACACCCCTTTTGACCGGGTGGATGGGGGAGTCAATGATGTCCTGGCGGAGGAGATCGGCCTCCGGGGCCGCCTTCCCCTGGAAGATGCCCCCCTGGATTCTCCCCACTGGGACCTGGCCAAGGGGATGGGACGGTTTGGCCGTCTCGTGGACCCCATGCCCCTAAAAGAGTATGCGGAAAGGATCCAGGAAAAACTGAATCTCCCTTCGGTCACTTTTTACGGAGACCCGGAGGCTCCGGTGGACCGGGTGGCTTGCCTGGGCGGGTCAGGGATGGACTTTGTCCCCCAAGCCCTTGAAAAGGGGGCCCAGGTTTTGGTGACCTCGGATGTCAAGTACCACGATGCCCAGGATGCCCTCAGGCGGGGCCTCTTCCTGGTCGACCTTTCCCACTACGGGTCGGAATTTCCGGCCATGAAAAGGGCCATGACCTGGGCCGGGGATTTCGCCCCTGAGGTCCCGGTCATTCTGGTGAAAAACGGGTTGGATTCAAAACGTTGGTCGACAGGCCACAGCTTGTGATATTATAGGAAATCGGAAGTAAGCCGGACTATCGCGACAGGTTCGAGGAAAGTCCGTGCACCATAGAGCAGGATACCGGATAACGTCCGGTGGAGGTGACTCTAAGGCCAGTGCAACAGAAATAGACCGCCCGCAAGGGTAAGGGTGGAAAGGTGAGGTAAGAGCTCACCAGCAGGCTGGAGACAGTCTGGCTCTGTAAACCCTATCCGGTGCAAGATCAAACGTCCAATGGGCTGCTCGTCCGGACAAAGGATCGCTGGAGCCCGGTGGTGACGCCGGGCCGAGACAGATGATAGTCGAAAACAGAACACGGCTTACCGGCTTGCTTCCTTATTTTTTCATATTCATGCGGAGGAGGAAACCATGAAAATTGCTATTGCATCCGACCATGCCGGCTTTATCCTAAAGCCTGCCATTGTAGACTATATCCGGGAATTGGGCCATGAGGTCAAGGACTTCGGTCCCTCCGACGATGGCCGGGTCAACTATCCGGACTATGCCCTCAAGGTATCCGAGAGCGTAGCCGGGGGAGAGTGCGACCTGGGCGTCCTCATCTGTGGGACCGGCATCGGCATGGCCATCACCGCCAACAAGGTCAAGGGGATCCGTTGCGGGTCCGTTTCGGAGTCCTATTCCGCCCGCATGTCCAGGGAGCACAACAATGCCAATGTGATCTCCTTCGGCGCCCGGGTGGTGGGGGAGGACATCGCCAAGGACATTGTCAAAGCTTTTTTGGAGGGAGAATTCCAGGGCGGCCGCCATGGTGACCGGGTAAAGATCATTACGGACTATGAAAGCTGCCATTAAAGCGATTTTTTTGACAGGCCCCCTCGATCTTGCTATTATAATTAGGTATCATTATGGGCAAAAATGCTTTGCCCTTTGATTCTTCTTCAATCTCATTCGCAGCGTCGGCGTGCGAAACAGAAATTGTCGAATATCCAAAACCCGCCACCTCGTAGTGCGGAGGCTAAATTTGCGAGGGTAGAAAAAGAAAAGGAGCAAAGATGAAAACGACCATGGCAAAACCCTTAGAGGTCGAGCGCAAGTGGTATGTCGTTGACGCCACCGACCAGGTTGTCGGACGTCTGGCCACCAACGTTGCCGCTGTCCTTCGGGGAAAGCACAAGCCCACCTTCACCCCTAATGTTGATACGGGTGACTATGTGATCATTGTCAATGCGGACAAGGTCCGTCTGACAGGCAACAAAGAAAATAAGAAGACCTACCGTTATCATACCGGTTATCCCGGCGGCATCCGGGAGATCCCCTATGCAGAGCTCTTGGAAAAACATCCGGAAAGGATTTTGGAAAAGGCCATCAAAGGGATGCTCCCCCACAACAAACTGGGACGGCAAATGTACAGAAAGCTCAAGGTCTATGCAGGCCCTGAACATGCCCATGCTGCCCAGATGCCCGAAGAACTCAAGTTTGATTAAGGAGGTCATCTATGGATCAATTTTATCGCGGTACCGGCCGTAGAAAATCTGCGGTAGCCCGTGTCCGTCTCCTTCCCGGCCAGGGCAAGGTGACCATCAACGACACCCCATTTGAAGAATATTTCGTCTATGAGGACCTCCGCCAGGATGCCCTTTCTCCCCTGACCCTGACCGGAAACCTTAACGGTTTCGACGTGGTCGCCACGGTCAAGGGCGGCGGTTATGCCGGCCAGGCCGGTGCCCTCCGTCTGGGCATTGCCCGAGCCCTCCTGGAATTCAACCCTGACTTGAGAAAGACTCTCAAGTCCTCCGGCTTCCTGACCCGGGACTCCCGGAAGAAGGAACGCTACAAATACGGATTCAAGAAGGCCCGTAAGAGCCTCGTTCGACACCGCCTCTTTTATTTTGTCATGAGGAAAAAATTCACACGGTTTTTTGGGAGAGGGGCTGGAGGCCGGACAGGACCCATTGGTAGGCGCCTGTGGTGACCGTCGACCCGCAGTATTCGCACTTGCCGTTCTGGTCGATGGAGATGTTGGCTCCGCAGTTGGGGCACTCGGTAACCCTGGTTTCCTGGTTGCTCTCGGTCCTGGCATCGATCTTCCGTTGGAAGGTCATCCGGTAGGTCATGAGGTATTTGCGCTTGGGATTGCCCTTGACCACCTTGCCCGTCTCATCATCCACAACATAGTCCTTATAGCGGGCCTGGAGGATGACGGTCAGGTACTGGTTCTGGGCATCTTGAGTAAATTCTTCCAGTTTTGTGGAAAGGACGCTGATGTCCTCGACCACATTGGTCTGTCCCTTTGCTTCAAAGGCCTCCAGTTGCTGCTGGTGCTGGAAGAAGAGCTGGTCCGCCTCGAAGGGCCGGATGGAAGGCCAATTTTTCTCTGTCCAGGCCCTTTGGAGGGTGACGAAAACGTTGGAAGCCCTAGTCAGGAAATTGGGTTTGGAGAAATTGGGGTCCAGGTCCATGAGCTGGGCAAGGCCCTTGTCTTCAGGGAAGTGGTTTGTGCCGGATCCTGCCTGGTAGGAGGACCGCTTTTTCCGGCCCTTAACCCCTCTGGCATTCATGTAGCGTAAGAAGAGGAAGAGGAGGACAACCGGTAGGATGAGCCAGGGTTGGCGTTCAAAGAGGTAGAGGAAAAAGAAGAGGTCTCCTGAGGAACTGGAACCTCCACCCCAGTCGTCATCCCAGTCATTGCCACCGCCCCAGTCATTGCCGCCACCCCAGTCGAAGTCGCCGCCACCACCCCAATCGGTATCCCAATCCACCCCGCCACCGACATCAGCCAGGGCATGAGGAAGGGCCAGAGCGCTGATGAGGATAAGGGCGACGAGGAATAAGATGATCACTCTCCGTTTTTTCATGAAAGCCTCCTCTTCCTTCTTTGTTTATCTTTTTCATTTTTACCCCAAACTGGGAATTTTGTCAGGGAGTTTCATTCGTGGTATCATTATACAAAATAAGTCAAGGAGACTTCTATGGCAAGTATTTTCGGTATCATCAATAAATACAAGGGTCAGCTCAACCTCCTGCCCATCCTGATCCTCATCTTTGTGGCGGCAACCATTCTTGTTTACGTCTTTTTTAACCGGGAACCCAAATTCAAGTATTTCCCTGCTCTGGTTGGTATCCTGGGGGGGCTCATCCTAATGTGGGTGGGATCCATGAATTTTACCACGGACAACGGGCTCCGTTGGGTCTGGTATGGGGTGGCTACCTTTGTCGCCGGCTGCATCGGCCTGGGGACGGCATGGCTCCTGGCTCTTTTTACCTCCATGCCGGGGATGGAGGACTTCAGCAAGAAGACCCGTCGTTCTGTGGGCAAAGGCGGTCCCAAGCCAAAGACAGCGAGGAAGAAGGTTAATAGGCCAACCACCAGGTCCACCGACAAGGTCCGCCGCCGGGGCGATGAATAAAATATGGAATGATGATGAAACAAAACCCCTTCCGGGAGGAACGATCCCGGGAGGGGTTTTTTGTATGATGAAGAAAAGAGTATTTACAGGAGTCGGTATTCCAGGGTCAGGGAGTCCGGGGCCAGGGAAGCCACTTCGAGAGACCAGGGACCGATCTCGGCCGTAGAGGTCAGGTGGGGTCCCCTCCATGGCCCGGAAAAGAGGCCGAAGACGGCGGTTTTCAAGCTATCCTCCCGGCTGGTTTTAACCTGGAGGGCGGCCCGACTGACCTGGTCAACCCGGTCCTTGAGGATCCGGGTCATGTCCAGGACCTCCTCCCGGGTAAAGTGTCCCTGGACGGTCAGGAGGGTGGGGGAAGGAGAGGACTCAGGATTTTCGGGCTGATCCTCCTCCAGGAAGGTGACCTGGGCGGACTGGATCCGGTCGCCCTCCTTCCGACGGAAGTTAAAGGCCTGGCGGTTAAAGTAATAGGCCAGGGCGTGGCTGGTTAAGATCCGGAGGGTGACATCCCTCTGGTTGTTGATCCGGTCCCGGGGATCGACTTCAATGGTAACCTCGGAAGAAGAGGGCGCACCCTGGACAACATGAACCAGCTTGCTCCCTGATGTATAGGTTCGGATTAGGCGGAGGCCGGACAGGCTGGCCTTCTCAAGAGGAAGCCCCAATTGACTGTAGTCCATCAAAATGCTGTCCTTGAGGACAAGATGGCTGGTAACCCCCTCCCTCCGGCGTTGGATGATTTCGCTATTAAGTGTGATCTGATAGGGATTGCGTATAAGGCTCTTCATAGGTCCTCCTCGGCCTATATTGTAGCACAGGAACGAAAGGGTTTTCATAAACTTTGACCGATTCTTTATTCGGTGAAAGGGGGTCGGGTGTCCTCTGTTGAATATTTCCTTGGTGGCCTTCTCGCCTCCTACTTCTTGACTCCTCTGGGCCTGGTCCCTTTCCTTCAAAGGGGGATTTTTCTTTTTTCAGGACTCTTTCTTTTTCTTATCACCTTTCGCCGAGGGGAGAGGGAGGGGGAAAAGTCCACCCGCCTCATGATCAGCCGGACTTGGCTCATGGCCCTCATCCTAGGTCTAACCCTGGGTCAGGCCAATCTCTCCTTTCGACCGGTTCATATTGATGAGGCCCTCTTCCCGGAAAAGTCTCAGACCCTCCGCCTGACCTGGACGGGGTCTCTAGAAGGGGGAGAGGGGGACCTGGGCTTATTCCGTGCGGAAAGCGGCCCTTTTAAAGGAAAAATATTTATTTCCGCCTCACCGGTCAGCGAGTCCGAGGCCATCCTCCAAGTGGGACAGAGGGAAGAAGCCTGGGCCCACTACCTTCCCTTGGACAAGGCGGCCTATAAAGGAGCCTTCAACCGGGAGGCCTGGCTGGAGGGAAAGGGGATATCGGGCCAGGTCCGTTTGACACGGAGGATCGTCACTAGCCGGCCCGGCTCCCTCCAAAGGATAAGAAACCGGATCAAAGACCGGGCCTTAAGAAGGACGGAGGGTCTGGGTGGTCCGGCCGGATCCTTTTTTCGCCGGGTTTTCCTGGGGAGAACCGGGAGTGGAGGCCTTGACCTCAAGGACCCCATGAAAAAGCTAGGACTCTCTCACCTCCTGGCGGCCTCAGGTCTCCACGTCAACCTCCTTTTCGCTTGGGGGCTCCAAGTCCTGGCCGGCCTGGGTCTTTCCAGGAAGAGTGCCGACCGGGTCCTCTTTGTCCTCATAACCACCTATGCCGGTCTTCTTTCCTTCCCGGCCTCTATCGTCCGGGCCGGCCTTTTCCTGGCCTTTAGTGAGGCAGGCATCCTTTATCGGGGGAAAGTCAAGCCGGTCCGGACCTTCCTGGTCCCCCTGGACCTCTACCTGACCTTCCGTCCCTATGCGGCCTATGACCTGGGTCTCCTCCTCTCCTTCACTTGTGCCCTGGCCCTTCGGATTGTGGACCGGGTTAATCGCCTCCACCCGATAAAGGGATCCTTCCTCAAGGATGTCCGGACCAGCTTCTGGATCAACCTCTTTACCCTCCCCCTCTTATCCGGTGTCGTTCAGGAGATTTCCCCCGTCATCCTCCTGGCTAACCCCTTGGCCATCCCCTTCTTTTCCAAGCTTTTTGCCCTGGGCCTGGTCGCCTATTTTCTGGTCCATCTCCCCCTGCTAGGTCCTTTCCTTTGTGGGCTCTTTAACCTGGCTTATGGGGGATTTTCCGCCATGGTCCAGGGCTTGGAGGCCCTCTCCCTTCTCCGCTTTCCCTTAGACTCTTGGTTGACCTTCGGTGGAGCCTATATTTTTTTCTTAGCCCTCCTTCTGGCCTTCCGCCTGGGTGGTGGGGACACTTGGACCCGTTTTTGGAGGAGGCTAAATGTCTGGGAGAAAAGGAAGCTGGAGGAAGCGACTTTGGACTTCCTCTGCCTGACCCTGATCTTTTTCCTTTCTTTTTCCCCGGGTCCCCGGTTCGATCGTTTTGTCGCCCTGGATGTGGGCCAGGGGGATGGTCTCCTCCTCCAGTCCCAAGCCGGCAACTTCCTCTTCGATTGTGGGGGGAGGATCAATTTCCGGACCATGAAAAATGAGGAGGCCCCACTTTTTGTGGACAAGATCCGGTCCATGGGGGTAGACCACCTGGACGGGGTTTTCCTTTCTCATAGGGACTATGACCACATTGGAAACCTGGATGGACTGGTCAGCTCCCTCCCGGTGAAGGCGATTTTTCTTCCTCCAATGGCGGATGGATCCTCGGCCCGCCCCCTCCTTCCTCCTTCCTTGCGGGAAGGAGGAGAACAAGGCGACCTTCCACTCATTTCTTTCGAGGAGGGGAGGACCTATTCCTGGCCCGGCCGGGGAGGAGGGGTACGGATCCGAGTGGTCCGAGAAGGCCTTTTTGACAGCTCATCGCCTAACCGAGATTCCGCCGTTCTCCTGGTGGATTTCGGCCCCCATGTCCTCCTCATGGGGGACCGGGAGGAGGATTTGGACCCCAAGGACATGGCCGGGCTTCAGGGGAAGGTGGACCTTTTGAAAGTTGCCCACCATGGGTCACGGAAGGGGTCATCCATGGCCTTTCTGAAAGGAATCCACCCCCGCCTGGCCATCCTTTCTTCAGGCCGGAATAACTCTTACGGCCACCCCCACAAGGAGGTCCTAGACCGTTTGGAGGGAGCAGGAATTCCTTATGTTAGAACGTCAAGGCTGGGCGACCTCTTCTTTGAAGGGCGGGGGGAGGGGACCAGGGAATTTCTGGTTCTCACAAAAGAAGCCCAGGTCCAAAGGGACATGGGCAGGATTATGATCGATATTCTTCTTTTCCTCCTCCTTTTTACAGGATCCCGCCTCCTCCGGAGAAGTCCAGGGGACGGCGCTGGGTGGAGATGGAAAGGATGATGCCTATTGAAGTTATGGTGAGGAGCTGGAAGGTCCCTCCGTTGGAAATGAGGGGGAGGGGGATGCCGGTGACGGGCATGAGGCCGATGGTCATGCCGATATTCTCGAAAACGTGGATGAAGATCATGGAAGCGATCCCGATGACCAGGAGTCCCTCGAAGGGGTCCTTGGCCCGGCGGGCGATGAGGACCATACGGAAGAGCATGATAAAGTAGCAGGTGATGAGGAAGATTCCGCCGATGAAGCCGAACTCCTCAGCGATGACCGAGAAAATGTAGTCGGTGTCCTGCTCGGGGATGAAGCCGAAGTGAGTTTGGGTCCCCTGGAGATAGCCACGGCCGGACAGCTGGCCTGACCCGATGGCTACAATCCCCTGGAGGATCTGGTAGTTGGATCCCCGAGGATCCCGGAGGGGGTCGATGAAGTTCAAGATCCGGTCCTGTTGAATCGGGCTCAGGGAGGCGTAGAGGAGGGGGACAGCGATGAGGGCTAACACAAAGGCGGCTAGGATGTAGCCCCAATGGATGTCGGCATAGAAAATCATGACGGCAACAAAGAAGATGATGACGGCCGCGGTCCCCAGGTCCGGCTGCTTGAGGATGAGGAAGATGGGGATGGCCATGGTCACTGCCAGGATGAGGATGGTGGTAGGCTTGTTGATCTTTGATTTGTAGCGTTCCAGGAGCCAGGCCAGGAAGATGATGATGCCCAGCTTGGAAAATTCCGAGGGCTGGAAGATGACCGGGCCCAGCTTGAGCCAGGAATCCGCCCCCCATTGTTCCATGCCGAAGCCGAATAGGCGGGTGGCGACGAGGAGGGCAAGGATGATCAAGTAAATGGGGATGGCCAGCTTCCGGAGGTAGTCAATATCCACCCATTGGAGGATGGCAATGACGCCGAATCCCAGGAGGGTAGCGATAATTTGGGTAACCAGGGGGGCGATAGAGGGGTTCTTGGAGTAGGTGGCGGACCGGACAGCAAGGAGGCCTAGGATGCATAGGATGATAGTCACTATGAATAAAACCCAGTCGAACTGGGCAAATTGTTTTTTGTTTCGGTTAAACATAGAGGTCCTTTCCATCTCAAAGGATTTGGGAATCGATTCGTTCTCCATTATAATAGAAGAATCTCAGAATGAATAGGTAGAACGTCGAGTCTTTAGAGAAGGAGTCCCACCATGCAGTCCATGACCCGCAAGGAGGCGCATGAAATCGCCCAAATTCTAAAAGAAACTTATCCCGGCCTGGAGCCCTTCCTCCATGCAAAAAATCCTTTTGAATCCCTGGTAGCCACCATTCTTTCGGCCCAGACCACCGACCGCCAGGTCAACAAGGTCACACCCGCCCTGTTTGCCGCCTACCCGGACCCGGAGGCCCTGTCCCGGGCCGGTGAGGAGGAAGTCATGGACTATATCCGGTCCATCGGATTTTTCCGGACCAAGGCCCGGAACATCATCCTGACTGCCCAAAAGCTGGTTGGGGACTTCGGGGGTGAGGTTCCGGAGACCATGGAGGAGCTGATGAGCCTGCCCGGCGTTGGGAGGAAGACGGCCAACGTGGTTCTGGCCAACTCCTTTGGTCAGGCCTCCATGCCGGTGGATACTCATGTTTTCCGAGTCTCCAACCGCCTGGGCCTGTCAAAGTCTAAGAATCCGGAGGAATGTGAGCAGGACCTGATGAAGATCTTAGAAGAGGAATCCTGGAACTACTTCCACCTTTCCATCATCCAGCACGGGAGGGACATCTGTTCCGCCCGGTCTCCTAAGTGCGAAATCTGCCCCTTGAGGGACCATTGCCGCTATCTGGATTCCCTGAAGAAGGAGGGACCATCTTGTTAGAAGGTCGGGCCCGGCCCTACCGGGTGGCCATTATTGGCGGGGGAGCCTCCGGGGTCTGCCTGGCCGGCCTTTTAGCCGAACTAAGTCACCCGGATGGTCCCCTTGAAGTGGAAGTTTTTGACCAGGGGGAAGCCCTCCTCCGCAAGGTCCTGGCCACGGGCAACGGGCGGTGCAATTTCACCAACCGGGACATTTCCCTGGACCATTATACGGGGGAAAGCCGGGAATTCCCGGGCCCCATCCTGGAATCTTTTGGTTTTGAGGAAGCGACCGCCTTCTTCCGGAGGCTTGGCCTCCCCTCAAGGGTCCTGGACTCCGGCATGACCTACCCGGCCACCATGAAGGCGGACTCCCTGGTTCGGGTTCTGGAAGCCTGGGTCCGCCACCAAGGGGTCAAGGTACACCTCTCCTGCGAAATCCTTGCGGTTGAAAAAAAGGACGGTGACTACCGGGTCCGGGACAGAGAGGGGAAGGTCCGGGGCCCCTACCAAGCCCTGGTTCTAGCGACCGGAGGAGCCTACGGTATTGGCAAGAAGGAGTGGTCCCGGGGCTATTCCCTGGTCAAGGACCTGGGCCACCGCCTGACCCCCATCCATCCCGCTATCTGTGGCCTGGTCGTCCGAGAATCGACTTTTTGCAGGAAGGCCACGGGGGATAAGCTGGAGGCCGGTCTCCGGATGGTCGATGGGGAAGGGAGGATCAAAACTCGGTCCGGTGACCTCCTCTTTACCGACTATGGGATTTCCGGCATGGGGGTCTTCCGCCTGTCCAACGACCTTTTAGCTTTGGTAGGGGAAGGGGTGAAACCTGAAGTAAGGGTCGACCTCCTCCCCGATCTTTCCCTGGAGGAGGGGATGGATATCCTGGGATCCCTCTATGAATCCAGGAAGAACTGGAAGGCCGAAGAGGCCCTGGCCGGCTTATTCCCTGTGAAGGTCCTCCGGGCGAGTTTGGAAGAAGGGGGAATCCGGCCGGACCAAGCCCTCTCTCAAGCCCCCCTCTCGCAGTATGAAGCCTGGCTGGCATCTTCCAAGACGATGATTTTCCATGTTGAGGGGGCCCGAAAAAAGGACCATGGTCAGGTGACCTGCGGGGGCCTGGCCACAGGTCAGGTGGACCCTCGAACTCTGGAATCCGTCCTCACCCCGGACCTCTACTTCATGGGAGAGGTCCTGGATGTCCAGGGGGAGTGTGGGGGTTACAACCTCCACTGGGCCTGGGCCTCCGCCCATGCGGTTTCCCGGGCCATCCAGCACAGGATTGCCAAGAAAACCTAGTCGTCCCTACTTCCATCAAAGACCCGGAAAGAATCTGGACGGGAGTGAAAAAAGTGCTATCATAGATACAGTTGTAAATTTGTAAATTTATAAAGAAGAATGATTAACCCCAAGATGAGTCCAGGGGAAGGTCAAGCGCTTGGCCCATAGCGGCAAGTGGTTGCCGAGACCATTGGACCAAGCGGAAAGGAGCAAGGCTTGACATATAAAGAACTGCCGAAAGATGCGCGAGAGGGCGAGCTTGATTTGATCGAACGCTGGGAGAAAATGGACCTCCTGGACCGGTCGATTAAAGAAAGAGACGGCAAGCCCAATTACGTTTTCTATGACGGCCCCCCAACGGCAAACGGGAAACCCGGAGTCCACCACGTCATTGCCCGGACACTCAAGGATATGACCTGCCGGTATAAGACCATGCAGGGCTACCAGGTCCGCCGGAAGGCGGGCTGGGACACCCATGGTCTCCCGGTGGAAATTGAGGTGGAGAAGAAGCTGGGCTTCCACGACAAGCAGGATATTGAAGCCTATGGTGTCGAGAAGTTCAATGAGAAGTGCCGGGAATCGGTCTTCGAGTACCGGGACCTCTGGATGGATATGTCCCACCGGATGGCCTTCCTGGCGGACATGGACAACCCCTATATTACCCTGGATAATAATTACATCGAGACGGTTTGGCACCTCTTGGATGATTTCTACCGGAAGGGGCTAATTTACAAGGGGGCAAAGATCCTTCCCTACTGCTCACGCTGCGGGACCGGCCTGGCCTCCCATGAGGTAGCCCAGGGTTATGAGGAAGACGACGTGATGACCGTCTACCCCATGTTCCCCATCAAAGGCAGGGAGAAAGAATATTTCCTGGCCTGGACCACCACCCCTTGGACCCTCCTTTCCAACGTGGCCTTAACCGTCCACCCTGATGCCGACTATATCAAGGTCAAGCAGGGGGATGTCAAACTCATCTTAGCCAAAGACCTCATGGGCCAAGCCCTCCGTGAACAATACGGAAAGATCGAAGTCCTGGAGACCATGAAGGGCAAGGACCTGGAGTATATGGAATACGACCAGCTCCTTCCTTTTGTCCAGGTCAAGGGCAAGGCTTTTTTTGTCACTTGTGCGGATTACGTCACCATGGAAGACGGGACCGGGGTCGTTCATACGGCACCCGCTTTCGGTGAAGAGGACTACCAGACCGGCCGCCGCTATGACCTGGCCCTGGTCAACCCGGTGGGGGATGACGGGACCTTCCTGGAAGGCCCCTACAAGGGGACCTTCGTCATGGATGCTGACCCTCAGGTTATCCAATACCTCAGGGACAATGGCCTTTGCTACGGGACCCAAAAGATCACCCACAATTACCCCCACTGCTGGCGCTGCCACACTCCACTGATTTATTACGCCAAGCCCTCCTGGTATATTGATGTCTCATCCCATGCCCAGGAGATGGTGGAGGCCAACAAGAAAGTCAATTGGTTCCCCGGCCATGTGGGCGAGAAGCGTTTCGGCAATTGGCTGGAAAATCTCAAGGATTGGGCGATCTCCCGGACACGTTATTGGGGGACCCCCCTCAACCTCTGGGTATGCCCGGACTGTGGCCATGTCCACTCCGTAGGCTCCCGCAAGCAGTTGGCAAAAGAAGCTATCGAGGAGATCAATGAATCCATCGACCTCCACCGCCCCTATGTGGACAACGTCCATATCAAATGCCCTGAATGCGGGGGGACCATGTCCCGCGAGCCTGATGTGATCGACGTTTGGTTTGACTCGGGGGCCATGCCCTTTGCCCAATACCATTATCCCTTTGAACACAAGGACGACCTGGAGAAGGAATTCTTCCCGGCCGACTTTATTTCCGAAGGCATCGACCAGACCCGGGGTTGGTTCTACTCGCTCATGGCCATCTCCATTCTTTATAAGGGAGTGGCCCCCTATAAAAACGTCCTGGTCAACGACCTGGTCCTGGATAAGGATGGGGCCAAGATGTCCAAGTCCAAGGGCAACACCCTGGACCCCTTCGAGCTTTTCGATAAATATTCAGCGGACGCCATCCGCTTCTACTCCCTCTTCGTCTCCCCACCTTGGGTTCCCACCCGCTTTGATGTGGAAGGGGTAAAAGAGGTCAACGCCAAGTTCTTCCGGACCTTGAAGAACGTCTACCAGATGTTCGCCCTTTATGCCAACACCAACGGCTGGGATGTAGCCTCCTTTGATATCCCGGTGGAGAACCGGCCGGAAATTGACCGCTGGCTCCTCTCCCGCTTCCAGTCCCTCTACAAGACCTACCGGGAGGAGATGGAAATCTTCGAATATACCAAGGTGGTCCATGCCCTATCGGACTTCGTTGTGGAGGACCTGTCCAACTGGTATATCCGCCGGAACCGGTCCCGCTTCTGGTCCTCTGAGAATAATGACTACGTCAAATCCTGCTTCTTGACCACCTACGAAGTCGTTCTGGGCCTGTCCAAGCTCATTGCCCCCATCACCCCCTTCCTGGCTGACCAGGTTTATCTGGCCCTGACCCATGGGGAGGCTATGGATTCCGTCCACCTGGAATACCTGCCGGAGGCTCATGAGGAAATGATCGACAAAGCCCTGGAAGAGAAAATGGACCTGGTCCGCAAGATCGTCAACCTGGGCCGGGCCTCCCGTGAGGATGCCCAAATCAAGGTCCGCCAGCCCCTTCAGGAGATTATGGTGGACAAAAAATACCGGGATAAGGTCGCAGATCTGGTGGGTCTGATCAAAGAAGAACTCAATGTCAAGGAAGTGGTCTTCTCCGATGCCCTGGCGGACTACGCCAACATCGCCCTCAAGCCCAACTACAAATTAGCGGGGTCCATCCTGGGCGGCCGGATCAAGGAATTCGCCCAAGAGCTCAGGGAGGTGGATGCCCACCAGTTCCTGGAAAAAATCCAGACAGGATCTATCACGATGGAATTGGGCGGTGAAGAAGTCTCCATCCCCAAGGAATATGTCCTGGCCGACTTCCATGCCAAGGAGGGTTACGATGTGGCCATGGATGGGAATGTTTCTGTAGTCCTGGAGACCGAACTCACCCCGGACCTCATCCAAGAGGGTTTTGCCCGGGAGTTCATTTCCCGGATCCAGCAAGCCCGAAAAAAGATGGACTTCGATGTGGCTGACCGGATCGAGATTGTCTATGACGGGGATGAGACCCTGGTAGAGGCCATCCAAGCCAACCAGGAGATGATTTCCGGCAATGTTCTTGCCCTCAAGTTGACCTTTGAAAAGGGGACAAAAGGAGAGGAAGAAGACCTGAACGGGCACACCATCCACTTCTCCCTAAAGAAGGCGGATTAATAAGAAAAAATTTCATAATAAGAGAGAAACGCCTGGATTCATCACACCACGGATCCGGGCGTTTTTACTTGATTTTTAGGGGAACTTCCGCTATACTATAAGCAAGTCATTTCAACAAACGAGTTTTCTTCTCCATATTTCCTTTTTTGGACCGGCCATGTCTTGACCTGGTTCCTTTTTTCGTGTTATACTCACATATTGCAACAGTGTTAAATCGGTACTTATGCCGATTTTTTCTTGTCTATATCTGAAATGACCGGTTTTCTCAACTTCTAAAAATTAGTAAGGGGTGGCTATGGTAATGCACAATCATACAGAAATGTATGGGCGGACGGCGCGTGAGACCTTCTCTCGCATCCCTTCCGTGCTGGAATTTCCCAACCTGCTGGACATCCAGAAGAACTCTTTTCAGTGGTTCCTGGACGAAGGCCTGGGTGAAGTCTTGGCCGATATTTCTCCCATTCGGGACTATTCGGGTGGATTGGTCTTGGAATTTGTGGACTACAGCTTTGATGAAGAGTCCGAATATTCGGTGGAAGAAGCCAAGGAAAGGGATGTCAACTACTCCAAAAAACTCCGGGTCAAGGTTCGCCTGATCAAGATGGATGAGGGCGAGATCATGGACGTCAAGGAGCAGGAGGTCTTCTTGGGCGATATCCCCATGATGACCCCGACTGGGACCTTCATCATAAATGGTGCCGAGCGGACCATCGTCTCCCAGCTCATTCGGTCACCCGGTGTCTACTACACCTCTTCTTATGACAAATCCGGAAGCCTGGAGGTCGCCTCCACCGTCATCCCCAACCGGGGTGCCTGGCTTGAGTATGACAATGACGCCAACGGGGTGGTCAATGTCCGGATCGACCGGACCAGGAAACTTCCGGCCACCACGTTGATCCGTGCCCTTCTCTTTGAAAGCAACCAGGAAATGGTGGATGTGTTGGGGGAGAGTGAAGCCCTGTCCAAGACCCTGGAGAAGGATGTTTCCACCAACCGGGAGGAAGCCCTGCTGGAGATCTACCGCAAGCTCAAGCCCGGTGACATGGCTTCGCTGGAATCCGCCGAGCCCCTGATTTATAACCTCTTTTTCGACCCCAAACGCTATGACCTGGCCCATGTCGGCCGTTATAAATTCAATAAGAAGCTGACCGTATTCAACCGGATCCATAACCGGATCCTGGCCGCTGACGCCATCTCTGAGGATGGGGAAATCATCGCCAAGGAAGGGGACTTCCTGGATGAAGACTTGGCCATGGCTATCGAAAATTCCGGGATCAACATTGTCGATGTCTACACCGACCGGACCATGGAAAAGCAGGTCCGGGTGGTGGGGTCCCACTTTGTGGACTACCGGACCTTCCAGGACCGGATTCCCGATGTGGACCTGGACCAGTTCAAGTTCTCCGATAAAATCTATAAGCCCGCTATGGATGCCGCCCTGGAGGCTTTTGAGGCTAATGAAAATGGGGCCTTTGATGAAAGCCGGCGGAAGGTTCAATACATCAACCGCCATATGGATGAGATCAGCCCCCGCCACATCACTCCGGCGGACATTTTGGCTACCTTATCCTACCAACTCAACCTTTACGACGGGATCGGAGATACGGACGACATCGACCACCTGGGCAACCGCCGGGTCCGCTGTGTCGGTGAACTCCTCCAGAACCAGTTCCGGATCGGCCTCTCCCGGATGGAGAGGGTAGTCCGCGAGCGGATGACGACCGGAGACCAGGATTTGGCCACCCCCCAATCCCTCCTCAACGTCCGTCCGGTGACGGCGGCCATCAAGGAATTCTTTGGCTCCTCCCAGCTCTCCCAGTTTATGGACCAGACCAATCCTATGTCGGAATTGACCCACAAGCGCCGTCTCTCGGCCTTGGGCCCGGGCGGACTCTCTCGAGACCGTGCCGGTGCGGAGGTCCGTGACGTCCACGATTCCCACTATGGTCGGATCTGTCCCATTGAAACCCCGGAAGGTCCCAACATCGGCCTGATTACCTCCCTGACCACCTACGGCCGGATCAACAAGTTGGGCTTCATTGAGACCCCCTATCGGAAGGTCAAGAAGGGGACCGGCCAGGTGAGCGATGAGATCATCTATCTGACGGCCGATGAAGAAGATAAGTACATCAAAGCCCAGGCTAACGAGCCTCTGGATGATAAGGGCTTCTTTATTAATGAGCGCGTTTCCGGCCGGGGCATCCGGGCAGAAAACGGCATTTTCCCACGCAATGAAGTTGACCTCATGGACGTTTCCCCCCAGCAGATCGTTTCGGTCGGGGCAGCCATGATCCCCTTCCTGGAAAACGACGACGCCACCCGTGCCCTGATGGGGACCAACATGCAGCGCCAGGCAGTTCCCCTGATCAAGACCACGGCTCCCATTATCGGAACCGGGATTGAGCACAAGGCCGCCTGCGACTCGGGCGTTATGGTCCTGGCCAAGGAAGAAGGGATCGTCACTTCCGTTGACAGTGACCATGTCGATGTCACGGACAAGGACGGGGAAGTCCACCACTACAAGATCCTGAAATTCCGCAGGGCCAACCAAGGCACCTGCTTCAACCAGCGCCCCATTGTCCGTGAAGGCGAGAAGGTGAAAAAGGGTGACACCCTGGCTGACGGTCCTTCCACGGATATGGGCGAAATCGCCCTGGGCAAGAACATCCTTATCGCCTTCATGGAATGGGAAGGCTATAACTATGAGGATGCTATGCTGATCAATGAGTCCCTGGTCATCGACGACACCCTGACCTCGGTCCATATTGAAGAGCACACCTGCGAGGCCCGACAGACCAAGCTGGGTCCCGAGGAAATCACCCGGGATATTCCCAACGTGGGTGACGAGATGAAGAAGAATTTGGATGAGGACGGGATTGTCCGGATCGGGGCGGAAGTCTTCGCCGGCGACATCCTTGTCGGCAAGGTGACCCCCAAAGGGGAGACCGAGCTTTCGCCGGAAGAACGCCTCCTTCGGGCCATCTTCGGAGAGAAGGCCCGGGAAGTCCGGGATGCCTCCTTGAAGGTTCCCCATGGAGAATTCGGCGTTGTCGTCGATATCAAGACCTATTCTCGGGTCAATGGGGACGACCTGGCTCCGGGCATCAATGAGGTGGTCCGGGTCTATATTGCCTCCAAGCGGAAGATTATGGTGGGGGATAAGATGTGCGGACGCCACGGTAATAAGGGCGTGGTTTCCCGAATCCTCCCCATGGAAGATATGCCCTTCCTTCCTGATGGAACTCCCGTCCAAATCTGCCTGAACCCCCTGGGTATTCCTTCCCGGATGAACCTGGGTCAGGTTTTGGAAGTCCACCTGGGTATGGCCGCTAAAAAGCTGGGTTGGAAGGTAGCCACCCCGGTATTCGACGGTGCCCAGGACTATGAAATCGAAGAAGCCCTTGAGAGGGCGGGCTATGATATTTCCGGTCAGATCCAGCTTCGCGACGGACGGACCGGGGAAGAATTCGCCCAGCCCGTCACCGTGGGTTACATGTATATGCTCAAGCTCCACCACATGGTGGAAGAGAAGATCCATGCCCGTTCCACGGGTCCCTACTCCCTGGTCACCCAGCAGCCCCTGGGTGGTAAGGCCCAATTCGGGGGTCAGCGTTTCGGAGAAATGGAAGTCTGGGCCTTGGAAGCCTATGGGGCCTCCCACACCCTCCAGGAAATGCTGACGGTCAAGTCCGACGATGTGACCGGCCGTGTCCGGACCTATGAAGCCATCGTCAAGGGGGAGAACATCCCCGAACCCGGCATCCCCGAATCCTTCAAGGTCCTGATCAAAGAACTCCAGTCCCTCTCCCTCGATGTTAAGCTCCTGGATGAAGGTGGGGAAGAGGTCCAGCTCAAGGATGACTTGGACGACCTGACTCGCTTCTCCCAGATCGAGGAGATCGATGAGAGACAGAGTGAAGACCTTCCGGACCGCTTCATCCGCGACGCCAGCGAAGGAGATGTGGATGACGATGATGACCTGATCGATGTCGATGAGGATGACCTCGACGACTTGGATGAAGGTCACATGGATGATGAAGAAGAGGAAGAATTAAATCGTGCCGTGGAAGATGAAGAGGACGAGTAGTCCCGGAGAGGAGTTCGATCTTGAAAAGAACTAATGATTTTGATGCCATTCAAATAAAAATAGCTTCTCCGGAAAAAATTCGTTCCTGGTCCCATGGAGAAGTGAAGAAGCCGGAGACGATCAACTACCGGACCCTGAAGCCGGAAAAGGACGGTCTCTTTTGCGAAAAGATTTTCGGTCCGACGAAGGACTGGGAATGCAACTGCGGGAAGTACAAGCGGATCCGCTTCAAGGGTGTGGTCTGCGAAAAATGTGGGGTGGAAGTGACCAAGTCCAAGGTCCGCCGGGAACGGATGGGCCACATCGAACTGGCCTGCCCGGTTTCCCATATCTGGTATTTTAAGGGGATCCCTTCCCGGATGGGCCTCCTCTTGGATATGTCCCCCAAGGCCCTGGAACTGGTCCTTTACTTTGCCAACTATATCGTCATCGACCCGGGCGATGCGGAGGGGGACCTTTATGAGAAGCGCCTCCTCAGCGAGTCGGAATACCATGAGTACCGGGAAAAGTACGGGGATGGCTTCCGGGCCGGAATGGGTGCGGAAGCGGTAAAAGAACTCCTGGCCAAGTTGGACCTGGAGGAGGAAGAAAAGAAGCTCAAAGAAGAGCTGGAGGATGCCTCCGGACAAAAGAAGGTCCGGATCCTCCGCCGGATGGAAGTGGTGGAAGCCTTCCTCCTTTCCGGAAACCGGCCTGAGTGGATGTGCCTGGATGTTCTTCCGGTCATGCCCCCGGACCTCCGGCCCATGGTTCAATTGGAGGGAGGGCGTTTCGCCACCTCCGACTTGAACGACCTCTACCGCCGGGTCATCAACCGAAACAACCGCTTGAAGAGGCTCCTGGATATTGGAGCCCCGGATATTATCGTTCGGAATGAAAAGCGGATGCTCCAGGAAGCTGTTGACGCTTTGATTGACAACGGACGTCGGGGAAAGCCGGTCACCGGCGCCTCCAACCGTCCCCTGAAATCCCTCTCCGACCTCCTGAAGGGGAAGTCGGGCCGCTTCCGCCAGAACCTTCTGGGTAAGCGGGTGGACTATTCAGGACGTTCAGTTATTGTGGTCGGCCCCCACCTCAAGTTCTACCAGTGTGGTTTGCCCAAGGACATGGCTCTGGAACTCTTTAAACCTTTTGTCATGAGAGAGCTGGTCGCCCAGGACCAGGCCAACAATATTAAAAATGCCAAGAAGATGGTGGAGAGGAAGGATCCCCGGGTTTGGGGACCCCTGGAGAAGGTCATCAAAGATCATCCCGTCCTCCTCAACCGTGCCCCGACCCTCCACAGGTTGGGCATCCAGGCCTTTGAGCCCATCCTGGTTGAAGGGAAGGCCATCCAGCTCCACCCCTTGGTCTGTACCCCCTATAACGCCGACTTCGACGGTGACCAGATGGCGGTTCACGTCCCTCTGTCCACAGAGGCCCAGATTGAAGCCCGCCTCCTCATGATGTCCACCAACAACATTCTGGCGCCCAAGGACGGTAAACCCATCAATACCCCGACCCAGGACATGGTCCTTGGTGTTTACTACTTGACCAAGCCACCTGTTTCCGACGAAGTCGTCATGAACTTCCGAGACTACGATGAGATGATCCAGTCCCTAGTCAACGGTTATGTTGACCTTCACTCCCATGTCGGTGTTCGTCTTTTCAAGGGACCGGAAGACCATGGGAAGCTGGTCAATTCAACAGTAGGTAACTTCATCTTTAACCATTCCATTCCCCAGGACCTGGGCTTTGTTGATCGGTCCAAGGACCCCTATGGATTGGAGATCACCTGGAGGGTGGCGAAAAAGCAGTTGACCCAGATCATCGACCGCTGCTTCCGAATCCATGGAAATATCCGGACGGCTCAGATGCTGGATGACATGAAGAGCTTGGGTTACAAGTACTCCACCCTAGCCGCCCTTTCCGTATCCATGAACGACGTCCAGATCCCCCAGGTCAAGTTCGACCTTTTGGATGCGGCTGACGAGGAAGTGGATAAAATCAAACGCCTGGCCAGCCGTGGTCGGATGACGGAAAGCGAGCGGAAAAAGGCCGTGGTGGAAATTTGGAACAATACCACGGACGAGATTGAAAAGGAAGTCTTCAATAACTTGGGCGAGGACAACTCCATCGCCACCATGGCCCTGTCCGGGGCCCGTGGTTCCTCCAAGCAAATTTCCCAGTTGGCCGGCATGCGTGGGCTCATGTCCTCAGCCACCGGTGAGACGATTGAAATCCCCATCCGGGCCAACTTCCGTGAAGGCTTGTCGGTTCTGGAATTCTTTATCTCCACCCACGGATCTCGTAAGGGACTGTCGGATACCGCCCTTCGTACCGCCGACTCGGGTTATTTGACCCGTCGCCTGGTGGACGTTTCCCAGGATGTCATCGTGACTGAAGACGACTGCGGAACCGACCGCTATATTGAGGTATCCGACATCAAGGAAGGGGATGAGCTGATCGAATCCCTGTCTGACCGGATTACCGGCCGAACTTCTTTCGAAGACATCCTCCATCCCAACACGGGTGAACTGATTGTCCGCAAGGATGACACCATTACCGAGAGAATCAGCGAGGAGATTGTTAAGGCCGGAATTGAGAAGGTCAAAGTTCGGTCCATCCTCGAATGCAACACAGTCCATGGGGTCTGTGCTAAATGCTATGGCCGGAACCTGGCCACCGGAAAGGCGGTCAATATCGGTGAAGCCGTCGGCATCATTGCTGCCGAGTCTATCGGCGAGCCGGGCACCCAGCTGACCATGCGGACCTTCCACTCCGGTGGTGTTGCAGGAACGGCCATCACCTCCGGTCTTCCTCGTGTCGAGGAACTTTTCGAGGCAAGAAAGCCCAAGGGCCTGGCGCCCATCGCCCGGACTTCCGGCGTCGTTTCCTTCAAGGAAAATAAGAAACGTCGGGACATCGTCATCACCTCGGAAGAGGGACACCAGGAGACCTACACTATTCCCTACGATTCCAAGATTGAACTCCAGGAAGAGGAATTTGTGGAGAAGGGCCGGAGGCTGACCGCCGGATCCATCAACCCTGTCGAACTCCTGGAAGTCTTAGGACCCCAGGCGGTCCAGGACTATATCACTTCTGAAGTCCAGAAGGTTTACCGACTCCAGGGGGTTGACATCGACGACCGCCATATTGAAATCATCATCCACCAGATGATGCAGAAGGTCCGGATCCTGGATGCCGGAGATTCCGGCTTCCTTCCGGGCACCCTCATGAACGCCCGGCTTGTGGCCTTGAAAAACCGCCAGCTCCGGGAAGAGGGCAAGGAAGAAGTGGCCTATGAATACCAGCTCCTCGGGATCACCAAGGCCTCCATCGCTTCTGAATCCTTCCTTTCCGCCGCCTCCTTCCAGGAGACGACCCGGGTCCTGACCGATGCCTCGATCAAGGGCAAGGTGGACTACCTCCGTGGCCTCAAGGAGAACATCATCATCGGCAAACTCATCCCTGCCGGTACCGGAATGAAGCTCTATGCTAAAAATGAGATCGACTATGAAGGCATGGAGGAGGACCTGGCAAGGATTGAAGGCCTCCGGGCCGAGAGCGAGAACCATTCCGATAAGGGATTTGAAGATGAAGACGATCCCGATGAAGAAGGGGACGATCTTGTGGAAGAACCGGATGAAGAGGAAGAAGCTTCTTTGGTCGACTAGGCTGTAATGCGTTAAAGAAAAAAGGGGACGGGCCAACCGGCCTTTCCCCTTTTCTTATGCTCAACCACGAAAGGGGGAGGGATGAGGAAGAAAATGAAAAGAGCCTTGGTTCTTGAAGGGGGTGGGGCAAAGGGAGCCTACCAGGTAGGGGCCTATCAAGCCCTCCGGGAGGCTGGTTTTGACTTTGACGGCTATATCGGCGTATCCATCGGCTCCTTAAATGGGGTCATGTTTGCCCAGGGCCGGGAGGATCTCTGCCGGGAACTTTGGCTATCCTTGGATCTGTCGGAAATCTTCGGACTGGACCAGGAAAAGTTGAACCGCCTCTATGAAGAGGACGATTTTATGGAAAAAATTTCTGCCGGAGCCAACCTGATGAAGGTCCTCATGGACCACCGGGGTTTGCCGGTAGAACCCATGATGGAGATCTTCCGCAAGTACGTCGATGAAGAGGCCCTTCGTCAGTCGGACAAGGAATTTGGTCTGGTAACCCTGAATGCCTCCAAAAAGAAAGGAATGGAACTCTTTTTAGAGGATATTCCCCAGGGCAAGCTCACGGAATTCCTGATGGCTTCCTGCTATTTACCGGTTTTTGAGATGAAGCCTATCATGGGGGACTACTACTTGGATGGGGGCTTCCACGACCGCCTTCCCATCGCTATGGTCAAGGACCTGGCCGAAGAAATTGTGGCCATCGGACTGAACCCGGAAAAGATCCGCTACATGGGCACAGAAATTGGGGACGATGTCCTCTTTATCCAACCTTCCCAAAGCCTGGGAAAAAGCCTTGCCTTCTCTCCGGCCAATGCCCAAAGAAATATGGACCTGGGTTATGAGGATACCCGGGCTTTCTTAAAGGAACAAAAGGCTCTAAAATAGGCCAAAAACTTGACGAAATACAGAATCCTTTGTATACTATGTAAGGTTATCTTGGAGGAGATTGCTCGGTCTCCTCCCTATTTATTGAATAGAACCGCGAGCTCCGGCCCAGCCGGAAACTATTGAAGAAAAGGAGGAAGAGTATGCCGACAATTAATCAGCTCATTCGTAAAGGGAGAAAGACCGAACGGGCCAAGTCATCCACCCCGGCTTTAGGGTATAACTTCAACACATTGAAGAATCGAGCCACTCCGGTTCAGTCCCCTCAAAAGCGTGGTGTTTGCACATCGGTTCGTACCGTTACCCCGAAGAAGCCGAACTCCGCTCTACGAAAAGTCGCTCGTGTCCGTTTAACGAACGGCGCGGAAGTATTGTCTTACATTCCCGGCATTGGTCACAACCTGCAGGAACACTCCGTGGTCTTAATCCGCGGCGGTCGTGTTAAGGACCTTCCTGGTGTGCGTTACCACATCATCCGTGGAACCATGGACACCGCCGGTGTTCAGGGTCGTAAGCAGGCCCGGTCCAAGTACGGTGCCAAGAAGGATGCCAATTAATTAATGTAAGATGTTTGTGCATACAGATTTCCCCATTACCGGGGGTGTCCATGCACAGCAGCGCAGGAAGGCCCAGGCTTTCCGCGTTGAGTACCCATAATCTACTTTTAGATTGAGTAAGGAGGGAAGCGAAGTGTCTAGAAAAGGACATATCCCCAAGAGAAAGGTTATGCCGGACCCCAGATTCAATGACGTCGCCGTATCCAAGTTGATCAACCAGGTGATGTTAGACGGCAAAAAGGGCCTCGCTCAAAAGATCGTTTATGGTGCTTTTGACTACGCCCAAGAAAAAGTGGGACAGGATGGACTGGAGATTTTCCATAAAGCCTTAGAAAACACCACCCCACTGTTGGAAGTAAAAGGACGCCGTATCGGCGGTGCGACCTACCAGGTTCCTATGGAAGTTCGTCCCGAGCGTCGTCAAACCCTCGCCCTGCGCTGGATCGTTTCATTCTCCAGAGCCCGCAGCGAGAAAACCATGGTCGAAAGACTGGGTAGCGAGTTAATGGACGCCTTTAACAACACAGGCGCGAGTGTAAGAAGAAAAGAAGAAATGCACCGTATGGCCGAAGCCAACAAGGCCTTTGCCCATTTCCGTTACTAATTTGGAAGGAGACTTCTGTGGCAGAAAAGCATACAGAATTAAAAGACATCCGCAATATCGGAATTATGGCGCATATCGATGCTGGTAAAACAACGGTCACTGAGCGTATCCTCTTTTACACCGGGAAAATCCACAAGATGGGGGATACCCATGAGGGAGCGGCTCAGATGGACTGGATGACCCAGGAACAGGAGCGCGGAATCACTATCACTTCCGCCGCAACCACCTGCTTCTGGCTGAGGGATAACCGGACCCACCGGATCAACATCATTGACACCCCGGGACACGTAGACTTCACCGTTGAAGTTGAACGTTCCCTCCGTGTCCTCGACGGATCGGTTGCCCTCTTTGATGCCAAGTCCGGCGTTGAACCCCAGTCAGAGACCGTATGGCGTCAAGCGGATAAGTACAGCGTTCCCCGCATGTGCTTTATCAACAAGATGGATGCAACGGGAGCCAACTTCTTTATGGCTGTTGACACCATCCGCGATAAACTCCGTGCTAATGCCGTTCCTATCCAGTGCCCCATCGGTTCCGAAGCGGAATTTAAGGGAATTATTGACCTGCTCAGAATGAAGGCGGAAGTCTATCACGATGAGTTGGGAAAAGATATTACTGAAGAAGAAATTCCGGCCGATCTTAGAGAAAAAGCAGAGACCATGCGGTCCGAGCTGATCGAAGAGCTCTCTGAAGTTTCCGATGAGATCGCTGAAGCCTATCTGGAAGACCGGGAGGTCACCCCTGAGATGATGAGGACCGCCCTGCGGACCGCCACCATCGATCGGAAGGTCTTCCCCGTTCTTTGTGGGTCTGCCTACAAGAACCGCGGCGTCCAGTTCCTCATCGACGCGATTGTAGACTACATGCCCAGCCCCTTGGATGTTCCTCCTGTTCAGGGAATTGCTCCCGGAAGCCAGGATGAAGAAGATCCGGAGATCATGGAGAGACATGCCGATGAGAACGGCCCCTTCTCCGCTCTTGCCTTCAAGATTGTCACCGATCCCTATGTCGGCAAGCTCTGCTACTTCCGCGTTTACTCCGGGAAGTTGGAGAACGGATCTTACGTTTACAACTCCACCAAGGGAACCAGAGAGCGTGTTTCCCGGATCCTCCAGATGCACGCGAACAAGAGACAGGAAATTGAAGTCGTCCAGGCCGGAGATATTGCTGCGGCCGTCGGTCTCAAGGACACCACCACCGGTGATACTCTCTGCGACCAGGAAGACCAGATTATCCTCGAAAACATGACCTTCCCTGAGCCGGTTATCTCGGTAGCTATCGAGCCCAAGACCAAGGCTTCCCAGGAAAAGATGGGGATCGCCCTCCAGAAATTGGCGGAAGAAGATCCGACCTTCCGGACCTACACCAATGCGGAGACCGGGCAAACCATCATCGCCGGTATGGGTGAGCTCCACTTGGAGATCATCGTTGACCGACTCCTCCGTGAGTTCAAGGTGGAAGCCAACATCGGCAACCCCCAGGTTTCCTACCGCGAGTCCATCTCCTCCGAGGCCGAAGCCCAAGGAAGATTCGTCCGCCAGTCCGGTGGTCATGGCCAGTACGGCGATGCCAGCATCCGGATCAAACCGGGCGAGCCCGGAACAGGAATTGTGGTTCACAACAAGATCGTCGGCGGTGTCATTCCCAAGGAATTCATCAACCCGACCATCCAAGGTATCCAGGAAGCCTGCCAGACCGGTCCTATTGCCGGATTCCCGGTTTTGGACGTGGATGTCGAACTCTTCGACGGTTCCTACCACGAAGTAGACTCTTCGGAAGCCGCCTTCAAGATCGCCGGATCGCTTGCCATGCAGAATGCGTTAAAGAAGGCCAAGCCCACCCTCCTGGAACCCCTCCAAAAGGTCGAGATTGTGACCCCCGAGGAATATCTGGGTGATGTCATGGGCGACGTTTCTTCCCGGCGCGGAACCATCGAGAAGATGACCCCACGCGAAGGCGTACAAGTTGTCGATGCCTACATTCCTCTTTCAGAGATGTTTGGCTACGCAACGGACCTCCGGTCCAAGACCCAGGGTCGTGCTACCTACTCGATGAACTTTGACCACTATGAGAAGGTGCCCGATTCCATTGCTGAGGAAGTTTCGGAGAAGAAAAACAAGTAAGGCTTCCTTTGAACGAAGCTCGAACTTAAAATTTGGAAGTTTTGGACGTTTTATCGTATAATCGACATGAGCGTTACTTTTCACAATGAATTAGGAGGAAGCAATGGCTAAAGAAAAATTTGAACGGAGTAAACCGCACGTAAACATTGGTACCATTGGTCACGTTGACCATGGTAAGACCACTTTAACAGCTGCCATCACCAAGGTCATGAACGAAAGATTCGGAACCGGTGCAGCGATCGCCTACGAGAACATCGATAAGGCTCCGGAAGAAAGAGAACGTGGAATCACCATCAACACCTCTGTTGTTGAGTATGAGACTCCTAACCGTCACTACGCCCACATGGACTGCCCCGGACACGCCGACTATGTTAAGAACATGATCACCGGTGCTGCCCAGATGGACGGTGCTATCCTAGTCGTTTCCGCTGCTGACGGTCCTATGCCCCAGACCCGTGAGCACATCCTCTTGGCCCGTCAGGTTGGCGTTCCCAAGATCTGTGTCTTCTTGAACAAGAAGGACCAGGTTGATGACGAAGAGCTGATCGAATTGGTTGAGATGGAAGTCCGCGATATGCTCTCCGAGTATGACTTCGACGGCGACAACACCCCCATCGTTGTTGGTTCTGCCCTGAAGTGCCTGGAAGAGGGTGGCGAATGGGAAGATGCCATCGTTGAGCTCATGGAAAAGGTCGATGAATACATCCCCACTCCTGAGCGTGATACCGACAAGCCCTTCCTGATGCCCGTTGAAGACGTTATGACCATCTCCGGTCGTGGTACTGTCACCACCGGTCGTGTTGAGCGTGGTACCATCAAGGTTGGCGACACCGTCGAGATCGTCGGTCTGACCGACAAGCCTCGTGACGTTGTTGTTACCGGTTTGGAAATGTTCCACAAGTCCCTGGACCAGTCCGTTGCCGGCGATAACATCGGTGCCCTTCTCCGTGGTGTTCAGCGTGATGAGGTTGAGCGTGGCCAGGTTCTTGCCGCTCCCGGATCCATCCAGCCCCACACCGAATTTGAAGGTGAAGTTTATGTTCTAACCAAGGATGAGGGTGGTCGTCATACTCCCTTCTTCTCCGGCTACCGTCCCCAGTTCTTCTTCAGAACCACCGACGTTACCGGCGACATCGAACTTCCCGAAGGAACCGAGATGGTTATGCCTGGCGACCACGCTAAGCTGAACATCAAGCTGATCTCCCCGATTGCTATCGAAGAAGGTCTCCGCTTCGCTGTTCGTGAAGGCGGTCACACCGTCGCTTCCGGCGTTGTTACCAAGATCGTCAAGTAATTCCCTTTTATAAGAAATCTGCCAAGCGCTTTATGCGCTTGGCATTTTTTTTAAGGAGAAGTTATGTATCATTACGATTCTATCCTAGGTCGCCTTTATATTGAAATGTCCAGGAATACCCTTTATTCCCTTTACTGGGAGGATCATAAGGGCTTCCGCCCTCCACGTCGGAGCTTGCCCATCCCCCAAACCGGTGAGGGAATTAACTGGGTAGGACACTGGTTGGATGTTTATTTCTCCGGCCAGCCGGTTGACCTTCGAGTTTTGGAAGAGGTTGATATTCATTTTGAGCCCCAGGGAACGGATTATCAGGAAGAAGTATGGAAGCTTCTGGTCAATATTCCTTATGGCAAGATCGTTTCCTATGCCCAGCTGGCCCAGGCCTATATCCAAGCCTATGGTCGACCCACTTCTCCTCGAGCTGTGGGGAGTGCTGTCGCCCGGAACCCCATCTCCATCTTTATTCCCTGCCACAGGGTGATCGGAGCAGATGGATCCTTGACTGGCTATGCGGGAGGGATGGAGAGGAAGAAATTCCTCTTGGAACTGGAAGGCTCCTTCCACGAAGGATAATGAAAAAGGCCTCGGTCAGTGATGACCGAGGCCTTTGCTTTACAAGAAAAAAATCCAGAAAAGAGGGACATCTGCGGGACAAAAATTTCGTATGATAAGAAGTGAATCCGGGCTAGATCCTAGGACAAAAGGTCCTTATCACCATGGTGTCTTCTCCAGATAAGGAAGCTGATATAAGCTTGGACACTTTCTCTTTCCTTTGATGTCAGCTCTTCATAGTGGTCGAGAAAGGGAAGGTGGCCATGGTCTCCTGGTCCGGATTCGGCCTCAAAGGCCTGGATGTCCACGTCAAGGATGGAGGCGATGACGACGAGAAGCTCAATAGCCATGGAGTTTTTCCCCATCTCCCATGAGGAAACTGCATTGCCGGAATAGGAGGTTCCCATTCTCTCATTGATGGCCTCCGCCAGGTCGTTTTGGGTCAAGGACCTAGACTGGCGAAACAATTTAAGCTTTCTTCCGATGGCAACCTTTAAATTGTAAATGTCTTCTTTCATACGGACCTCCGCTATTGTCCCATTATAAGTGATGAAGAAGTGATTATTCAAGCTTGTCAGGCTTAAATTATTTTGATATTCTATTTCAAATGGAAGCAGAGAAAATATTACATTTTAGATGGAGTGAATGAGTTCAATGAATAATGTTGTGGGTCCAAGGATCAAATCATACATAAAAAAACAGGGAATTTCCGTCAGTTACCTTTCGGACAAGACAGGGATTTCCCTCCAGGCCCTGCGACGTATTTTAAACGGGAAGAGCAAGCTCTGCGCGGAAGTCTACTTCCTTCTCTGCCAGGAACTCGACCTTCCCTTGGATTATTTCATAGACTCTGACCGAGGAATAGAATAGAACATCACAATTTAGTGATATAGAAAAGCCCCTTCAATAATGACGGGGCTTTTTTTCATGGATCCGAGCGGCTTGGGACAAATGACCCGGAAAGTGGGACACGGGAGGGATCTTTTTTCCCTATCATTAAAAGTGCCCAGCGATGTGTATCGACCGAGAATCCCCACTACTATTGAGATCTGATTCTGTCTCCGTTTGGAAACCGCTGAACATACTACACATCAATGAGCCACAGGGGGTTGTGGCAGGTTAGGACAAACCGGGTGCGGGCAGTAACCGAGGGCCGTCCACCCTCGGTTCGAAAGGAGTGTGATCCGGACTGTGAAAGACAAAGAAACGGGACAAATACTGGAGAACATTGCTGATGAACTTCGGCAAAGAAAAGATTTATCTGATATGGATGATGACTTTCTCTTAGCCCAAGTGGAGAAAGAAGTATTAGCCCATCCCATTCTGTCTTTTGGAAAAATGAATGAAAAGGCCCTCTGGATTGACCAGGTGTATGCTGAAATTCGAGGCTATGGAGTTTTGGATTATTACTTAGAAAATCCGAAGATTACGGAAATCATGGTGAACGCCTATAATGAGATTTTTTATGAGGAAAAGGGCCGGATTTTTAAGGGAGACCGGGTTTTTCCTTCCAAGAAAAGGCTGATCGACATCATACAAAAAATTGTGAGCGACAGCGGAAAAGAGGTCAACCAAAGAAAGCCCATTTGCGACTGCCGGATGAAGGATGGATCCCGGGTTAATGTGGTGTTAGAACCCATCACTGCCCGGTCGCCGGTCCTTACCATCCGACGCTTTTCCGACTCTTTTTATGATCTGGAGGACCTGGTATCCAACCGGACGCTTAGTCGGGAGGCGGCAGACTTTCTCGACGCTTGTATAAAAGCCAAGTCCAACATTTTTATCTCCGGATCTACCGGGTCGGGGAAGACCACCCTTCTCAACGCTTTGGCGGGACAGATCCCGGAGGACGAGCGACTGATCACGATTGAAGATGCCAGAGAGCTTAATTTCGGATTGAGAGAAAACTGGCTAGCTCTTGAGGCCAGGGCCCCTACTGTCAAAGGTCAGGGAGGGGTGGATATCCGGGACCTCATCCGAGCCTCTCTCCGGATGAGGCCGGACCGGATTATTGTCGGGGAAGTCCGTGGCAAGGAAGCCATCGATATGCTCCAGGCGATGAATACGGGCCATGACGGGTCGCTCTCGACCGGCCATGCCAACTCTATTGAGGACATGCAATTCCGCTTGGAGACCATGGTTATCGGAGGCCATGAGGGGCTCCCCCTCCAGGCTATCCGACAGCAGATCGGAGCAGCGATTGAGATCTTTGTCCACCTCTCCCGGATGCCGGACCATTCCCGGAAGCTGGTGGAGATCAAGGAGCTGGTCGCGGAGGATGGGAAGCTCACCTATCGCAGCCTTTTTCATAAATCATGGAAGGACCCCATGGACCAGCCTGCCCAATGGACCGGGGCCCATCTGACAAGAAAAGATAAATTTCTAAGGGAGGGGGTTGCAAGCCCTCTCCTAGGATAGGAGGGGAGGATGAAGCGAGCAAAAGACCAAGTTGGAGGCCATCCCCTCCCGCGATTCTACGCTACTCTTGCCCTGGCTTTGTCCGGCCTGTTTTCTTGGATCTACTACCCCCGTTGGTGGTTTATTCTTTTAGGAATGGCCTTTGGTCTCCGCCAGGCCAAGGCCTGGTGGAAGGTCAACCAGGCCGGGGCTCAAAAAAAGGCCCTGGAAAAGTGGATCCTCTCCTTCTTTGAACGATTGATGAATTTCTTGGATGCCGGCTACAATCCCTTGGAATCCTGGGCCAGGGCAGGCGCTGCCCTTCAGGGGGAGGGAGGGGAGGAAAAGGAAGGCTTCCTCTCCGGCCTGGACAGGGAGGTTAAGGACCGGTTGACAGAGAATGTCTTGGATGTCATCAAGAAGTACAAGGAAGGTCAAAGTTTTGAAGATGCCTTGGTTTCCTTTGGACAGGAAGTTTCCTCCCCCCTGGTAGAGAATTTTATCCACCACTTTATATTGGGCATCCGCCAGGGGGGAGATCTGGCCAAGCTGACCGAGAGTTTTTACCGACTCCTTTTTGACCGCAGGGAATTGGACCGGGATAGGGAGACCAAGCTCTATGCGGCAAAGAGGGAATTGGCTGTCCTCTTTGTCATGCCCTTTATCCTCCTGGCCTCCCTCCGCTACAGTTCACTGGGTCAAGGAGGAAGGGGGCTGATCAACCTTTTGATCCACCTTTTCTGCCTGGGTCTATTCTACCTGGCCTGGCTTTGGGCCCGGTCCATTCTCCATAGGACAGAGGTGAATCAAGAAAAGAGGTCCTCATGATGGTCTTTTGGATTCGGCTGGTCCTAGTATGGTTGGTCCTCTTTCTTTGGCTGTTTTTTTACCGGAGAATGTCCCTTTCCGTCAAGCCGAATGGAGAGGGTGTCGGAGAGGCTATTTTTTATAGGCTCCCGGACCCCATTAAAAGCTACCGTTGGTCAAGAAAGAAATCCTGGCTGACCATTATTCATGGGTCTCCCCGAGGGGAAGAAGTCTTGGTTGAAAGGGAGAAGGGAAAGTGGAGGGACCTCTACCTCCTGGCCGGTTGGATTTCTCCCGCCCTTCTTTTTCCTCCCATTTTCCCTCTTCTCTTGGCTCTTAGCATTGGACGTTGGTTTTATGAAGAGTATTCCTTATCCAAGAAGGCAAAACAAATCCAAAGGGAGGTCCTCGGGAGCCTACCTGAAATGATCAGCCGCCTCCTCCTCTCCATTCAGGCGGGCGCCCTCGTCAAAGATGCCTGGCTAGAGACAGGCCTATCCCAGGAGGGGGTCCTCTATGAGGAAATGAGGAAGCTAACTGAAGACATTGAACAGGGGGTCAGCCTGGCAGAGAGCTATCGGAACTTCGGACGACACCTGCAAATCCCTGTCCTGGGAGATATTGGCCAGCTCATGGTGGAAGGGCTCCATTTAGGCTCCCAGCAGCTGGTCAAGGAATTGGAGACGATTCGATCTCGTCAGGTTCAAGAGGAAAAGCGGAGGATTATGGAAGAGGCGGACCGGGCCTCCCAGCAGATGATTTTTCCCAGTATCTTGCTCTTTATTGGAATCCTGATATTAATTATGGCCCCTATGTTGGCCCAAGGAATGATATAGAAAGGTGGAATTTATGGCTTTACCGGCAAAAATTCAGCTTTGGTTTGGAAATGGCTTGGAAAAATGCGTAAAGATGATGGAAGAGGAAAGGGGAGAGGTGAACATGGTGGCCATTGTTCTCATCATCCTGGTCGTCATCGCCTTGATTGCCATCTTCCGCGATAACCTCACCCAACTCTTGGGAAGCCTCTTTGAAAAAATCGAACAGGAGGCCCTGAACATCTGACTGTAGAGGAGGGGAAAATGATAAGGAAAATAAACCCGGTCAAGAAGATGAAGGAGGAGGGGGGTGGAGTGACCATTGTAGAGGCCTCCTACCTCTATCCTATCGCCTTTCTTCTGGTCTTCTTCTTTATCTTCCTCTCCTTTCTTTTGTGGGAGGGAGGACACCGGGAATCAAAGCTGGTTGAGGAGGTTCAACAGGCGACCAATTCTCCTCTCTTTCATGACCCCTCTGGCATTCCGGTTTTGGGGGAGGAGGGGATGGAATGGAAGATTTCCGGACTTTTCCGGCCGAGAATGAAGGTGGAGGTCGGTCGGCCTGTAAAGAGGGTTTTGCCCTTCCGTTACTTTAAGTTAGGAGAAAGGACGGAGGTCAAAAGCCGCCCCTCCTTTAACTGGACCTCATCAGCCAACACCATGTGGAAATACCTGGCCATCCGGGCCTGGATGAAAAGCGGGAAGTAAAGGAGGATTTACCATGTTGAAGTGGATGGCTCGGGAAAAGGGGCTTTTAACGGTCTTTTTTGCCGGCTTCCTATCCCTTCTTTTGATTACTGTCGGTATTTTGGGAGACTACCTCCGTATCCAGGTGGTTGGAGCCGAGATGCGGACCGGCCTCCGCCTTTCTTCTAGGATGGGACTGGCCCAATTCGATAAAAAATTGGCCCGGGAGTATGGCCTTTTTGCTGTCCGGGACCTATCTGAAGTGGATAGGTTGGCCAAGGAAGGCTGGGAAAAAAGATTTGTTCCTTCTTCCATTCGGTCCGATTCCTTTATTGTGGATGATCAGGAGATCCGGGTGGAGGGGATTAAGGGGATGACTTTGTCAGCTCCCAAAAATCTGGAGGACCAGATTGACCAGTTCATGGATTGGCAGACTCCGAGGATCCTATGGTCAGAAGTCCAGGCTCATTTCAATATCTTTCAAAGGATTAGCCAATTGGGTCCGGTTATGGAAGCTAAGGCGGCCTTTGAGAAGGGCTTAAAAAATTACCACGACCAGTTAGTCCAAGTAGGCAATCTTCTGGATAGGATTCCTTCCCTTCCCGAAGCCTGGACTGTGGTTCACGGAGGTTGCCAAATCTTTAAGGGTATCCCCCCTCTTAAGGAGAATCTTCTATCCCTGGAGTCCGGTTTGGAGGATTTGGAAAGGAGCCTGGACCGGGCCATCAAACAAGGAGAAGGGGATGAGGAGGCCACCATTGAGGGGGATGACCTGGACCGACTAAGGGATCAATTTGAAGACCTGAAGAAATCCTATCAGGATACAAAAATTGGATTGATGTCATTGGTCCCTTATTTGAACCAAGTCAACCAGGCGATGAAGAAGATCAGCGGACAGTCGGTAGAGATGAAAGAGAAAGCGGGATCCTGGGAAGCCGCAGTGAAGGACCTCCCACCGGGAGCGATGGCATCCGGCTTCCGGGGAGATTTTCAAGCAAAAACCGGCCAGGAGAACTTCGAGGACTTTGACCGCCTGGCCAGAGAGATGGAAGAAATGGGAAAAACGGTTGCTGACCAGCTGGAAGCCTGGAAAGAGGTCAGTTTTGAGGGGAAGAAGTTGGACCAGCTCAGCTTTTCCACCTGGCTGGACCGGGAAAAATCTTTAATTCTTTCCGGACAAAAAGGGAAAATCCAAGCGCCCGGGAAAAATTCTCTTGGAGGGAAAGAATTTTCAGAGGAAGTCTTGGATGCCCAGTCCTCCTTGACCAGCCTATCTCCGGATAAGAGGGCGGGGCTCTTGGAATTTATCCAGGCCTGGAATCAAAAGAGGAAGTTGAAGAAGCAGGCTAAATGGGCGGATAAACTTAGAATGACCAATTTGGCCGGTTCTCTGTCCCAGTATATCCCTTCCGATAGCCTGAGTCGCTATCCGGTGGGAGGAGGGCTCCTGAGCGGGTCAGAAAATCTTTCAATAGGGGGCCTGACCGGAGATACCACCATCATGGACCTGGTCCTTTCCGGTTTTAAGCAATCAAGTCAGGTCTTTTCTTATGAAGACTTTATCGATGAAACGGGCATCCGGGCCAAGCTCTATCTCTATTGGACAGGAATGTTTAGCCACCGGACGACCCAAAAAATGGAGGAGAAGGAGGGGGAGGACCGACTTTCGCTTACCGGCTACCCTCTTAAAGAACGTCCTTTCTATGGGGGTGAGTTGGAATATATCCTCTTTGGTAAGGATGCCTTTTTGGATAACCTCCAAAGGGCTGCCTTGGCGATCTCCGGCTTTCGCTTGATGATGAATGCGGCCTATGCCTTCACTTCCGCCGACCTTTATCAACAGACGGCCCCCCTGGCAACGGCCATCGCCGGCTGGTCGGGATTTGGAGTTCCCTTTGTCCAATCCGTTTTTTTAGGAATTCTTGCCATTGGAGAAACCAAGCTCGATATGGATGACCTCTTAGCGGGCATGGAAGTACCTGTCTTGAAAAGCCCATCCTCCTGGCGTTTTTCCCTCTCCGGGATCAAGCCTATGGCTCAATCCATAGTAGGCGACCTTTTTGACGCCGGGGAGTTTCAAGCGGCTTCGTCTGTGGAGGCAGCGAAGGAACTGGTCAATGAAAAGATGACGGCCATTGCTTCTTCAGCTAAGGAGATGGCCAAGAATGCCATCAAAACACCCATTCAAACCTGGATGACCCAGGCCTTGTCTAAAATTCAAAAGCCCGATCCGGACAAGGAGGCCGGTGAGCTCGAGGCCTTAATTGGGCAGATAGGGAGTGTGAATTCAGGGGGAAGCCTGGATAGGGCTATCCAAGGGGCAGGCCATCGTTTGGGAGGGAAGACGGGAGACTTGATGGCGGCCTTAGGTGAATTGCGAGAGAAAAAAGCTAAGGAGAAAAGGCTAACGGCTGACTTGGTGAAAGAATTAAACGATAAGGTTGACCAGATTGTGGATCCTGTGGTCGACCAGGCGACGTCAAGCATTGACGGGATCTCCGATCAATGGACCCGGAAGCTGCATAGCATCCGTCAGACGAGTGAGGCGGAAAGCAAGAAGGCTCTGGGAGAATGGCTGGATGGATTTCAGAAAGAAATGGGCGGGGGAGATTTGGGAACGGGTCTTGCCACCGGAGCTGGGCTCAGCATGGGCTATGAGGACTACATTAAGCTCTTTCTCTTTATGGCCTTGACCGGACCGGGAAAGGAGGCCCTCTTGGTCAACACCTGCAAGCTCATCCACGCGGAAAATGGGAATACGGACTTGACCCTGGCCCCTACGGCCCTTAGCTGGACCGGGCTTGGTCGGGTCCGGCTGACCCTAATCGGGAAAAACAGCATCTGGGCACCATCCACCTCCTTTCATGAGGGGTCATATGAGATTAAAAAAACTTGGATTGAAGGATATGGGGAGAAGGAAATTAAAGACAGGGGAGGCGGTGGATGAAGAATAACCTCTTGTTGAGAAGGGGAAGGAGGGAAGAGGGATCCCTGACCATCGAGGCCGCTTTGATCATGGGGATCATGGTGATTTTTATCACCGGATGGATTCTCATCCTTCACCTCCTGAAAATCCAGGCCTACACCCAGCATGCCCTGGATCAAACGGCCCTCAACCTCTCTGACGACCTCTCCATGGTCCATTCCCTCAGGGAGGGGGTCAACCAGATTGGAAACTATTTGAAAGATACGGTGGATCTCCGCCCCCCTGAGGCATTAAAGGGCCTGGATATGGGGGGGATAGAAGACCTGGCCCTTACAGGGTCAAGCCAGCTGGCCTTCAGCAAGGCTTTAAAAGGAGGAGGAGAAAAACTTTCCCCGGCCATTTCCCAATGGATGGGGGATCCTGTTCTTGAAACGACAATTGATGATGACCAAGACATCATCCAATTAAAGCTCACTTATGAGATAAGATTGCCGGGCCCCCTCCAGGCCTTCGGACCAAAAATCGTCCATCAAAATGCGGAGACAGGGATCTGGCTTTTAACCGATGAGCCAGTCTTGGGGATCTGGGACGAAGACGATCGCAATAAGAAAAAAGAGGAGTCCATATGGAAGGAATCCAACTTCTCTCGAGGAAGGAAGTTTGCCGAAAAATACCGAAAGCAATCGGGTCAGCCTCTTCCACCCGGCCATGGAATTGATTTTATCGACAGCAGGGGAAGAGGAGTGGCCATCTATTCCCTTAATATTTTTTCAGACCATTACAGCCTGGGAAAGGGGATGGATCCAGACGGATATCAGTTAAAAAAAGATGGTCTTGAAAAAAAGTTAATCTCTTATCTCCGGAAAACCAAGAGGGATATAGGAAAGGTGAATTCCGGTCAAGGAGGAAGAGAGACGGTGAAATCAGGCGGCTTGCTTATCATCGTTCCGGAGGAGGCGAAAGTTTTTTCAGCCGACCTTGAGGTTCTAGGTCAGGATCTTGAAAGAAAGGAAGGTCTTTCTGTGGACTTTATTTATGACCAGAAAGCCCTCGTTGAAGGGGGAAAGGATGATTAGGGGAAGGCGTTGGGCCTATCCGGCTATTCTTATTGTGGTCACCCTATGCTTGACCCTGGTCAGTTTCGGCCAGGCCCGGGCCCGGACCCAAGCCAGGGCTCGGGTAGAAGAGGAACTCTCTATTCTTCTGGGGGAAGGCTTTTATAAAGAGGCTCTGTCCAAGATTCAGGGCTTAAAAAGCGAGGATCGCAGCTTCTTCTCCTTCCACGAGCTTACTGCCCTGGTGGGCATGGGAAATTTAAACCGGGCAGAAGCCTTCCTGGATAGAGACCGGGATTTTCAACAGAAGGGAGAAGGAAGTCAGTTGATTTTTCAGGCCTGGAAGGGAAAACAGGCCTATGACCGGGCCTACCTTTTTTTAAAAAGCCACCAGGCTGACTTTTCTCAGGAGGATTACCGAGGCTCCCTCTTGGACCTCCTCCGGAAACAGCGGGTTTTTCCCTGTCAATCGGCTTTTCAAACCGGTTGGTTTGATGGAGTGAGCATTCTCAGGGATAAGCAGGGAGCCTATCTTGTGGATGGATCGGGACGGGGCCTGAACTTTGACCGCTATGAGGAGATTCGCCCCATCCAAGGAGGATTTATGGCCAAAAGAAAGGACTATTGGGTTCGCTTGGATAAAAGAGGTCGGTTCGGGGGATTGACGGATGGGGAAGAAAAGATTTTGGAAAAAGAAAAAGATTTTTTCTTTGAAAGGAGGCAAAGTCAGGGATTGTGGGGCTTTGATTACCAGGGAAAGTCTATCCTTCCCTGTGAATATGAGAGACTTTCTCCTCTTTCCTCTAAGGGAGTGGCCTTTGGTCAAAAGGAGGGGGCATGGTACCGGATCGTTTTTCCCGCCCTCAGCCAGGGGATAGGGGAATCCTAGGAGGTCAAACTTTGGTATTTTTCTTTTCTTTATACTAAAATACTATTGTTGAAGGATGGGAGATCCTATCCCCAAGAATATGAGGAAATAAGGAGAGAAAATGCTTACAGGAAAACAACGCAGCTATCTGAAGTCTATATCAAACGGCCTGCATTCCACCTTGATTATTGGAAAAGAGGGAGTGACAAAAAATACCCTTAAGGAATTGGAAGACCAGCTGACCGCCAATGAACTCGTCAAAATGACCTTTTTGGATACGGCCGGGGTGGATCCTGAAGATGAGGTGGACCAGCTTCTTGAACTTCTGGATGCGGAATTTGTCTCTCATTTGGGTTCTAAGCTTGTCATTTACCGGTCTTCCAGGAATGCCAAGATCCAGCTTCCTAAATAGGTTGACTCATGAGGAAGAAACAGAGACTGGCTATCTATGGAGGGACCTTCGACCCCATACATATGGGCCACCTCCTTATCGCCGAGACTTCGCGGACCCTCCTGGGCCTGGACCGGGTCTATTTTCTCCCGGCCTTCAGCCCTCCCCACAAGGATTTTAAGGGGGACAGCGCCCGTGCAAGGTTGGATATGCTGGAACTGGCCATCCAAGATAACCCTCATTTTGCCATAGACTACCGGGAAATTGAAAGCGGAAAAGTTCGCTACTCGGTGGACACGGTCAAGGAAATCCAGAAGGAGAATCCTGACCATGAGATTTGTTTTATTGTCGGGGAGGATTCCCTGATGGATATCGGAACATGGCACCGCCCTGAGGATCTTTTAAGTCGGGTCCACCTTGTGGTAGCGACCCGGATGGGGATAAAGGGGGATCCAGCAAAAAAAGCGGAGGCCCTCCGCCGTCAAGGCTATCAAATTACTCTTTTTTCTCGTTTTATCACCGGCCTATCGTCAACGGAGATCCGCCGGGAAGTGAAGGCAGGACGGTCCATCCACTATGCCGTTCCTGAGAAGGTGGAAAAGTATATTCTTGAGAGGGGGCTCTACCTTGGAGAATGAATGCTCAATATTTCTGGATATGGTCGAGAGGGTATCCTTGGATTTTCTGGAAAGGGAGCCATACAAAGAGTGGAATGAGATGTTAGAGGCCAGTCTCTCTGACCATAGGTACCGGCATGTGGTCCGGGTCACCAGAACAGCCATAGCCTTGGCCCGCTATTACGGAGAGGACGAAAGAAAATCAGCCCAGGCGGCCTTCCTTCACGACATGGCCAAGAAGAATGAAAAGCGATATTTCAACCGGCTTTTGGAGATGGGCTATGTCAACGAAGAGGATTGGGAGCCCAGTCCCTATTTCCATGCCTACCTGGGGGGACTTGCCGTTCGCTACCTATTGGGCGTGGAGGATATGGACATCGTACGGGCCATCCAGTCCCATACCCTGGGGTCCGACCATATGTCAAGGCTGGATAAGATCATCTTTCTGGCCGACCTCATCGAACCGGGAAGGGACTTTCCCACCTTGCCGGCCCTTCAGGAAGCTGCCCTTCAAGGTCTAAATGAAGGTGTTCTGAAGGCCATGGACAACACCATTTCATATTTGGTTAAATCGGATTCCTCCATCAACCCCCAAACCATTGTGGCTAGAAATGCTCTTTTAAAGGAGATGAAGGAAGCCAAGAAAGGATAGGAAATTGACAGACATGAAGAAAGAGTTTCATGATAAAAATGACCTCATTTTGAAGGTGGCAGATGATAAGTTGGCCAAGGATATCACGATCCTTGAAATGGATCCGGGACGGGGAATCTGCGATTATTTTATTATTATGACGGGACGAAATAAAAACCACACCCAGGCCATTGCCGATGCGATTGAAGATTCCCTTTATGAGAATGAGATCCCCCCTTTGAGAAAAGATGGGTTTAGGGAGGGGTCCTGGATCCTGCTCGATTGCGGGGAGACCCTGGTCCACATCTTCACCTCGGATCAAAGGGACTTTTATAACCTGGAGGGCCTCTGGTCAAAAGAGACCAAGGGCAAAGAGGAGCAGGAGAAGGAAGAGACGGAAGAATAGAGGAGAAAGAGGGAAGACTTGGGAGGAAGAAAAGAAAAAATCCTTTTGGTCATGGCCGGCCTGGGCTTGGTCCTGTATGGGCTTTGGACCGGCCTAGGGAAGAAGGAAAAAGGGGTCCTTGAAGGGCTGACAGACCATCCTTCTTCGGAGTCCGTTGAGGAAGAGGAGTTAAGCCATCAGGAAGCGAGCCAGGAGGAGTCTTCTGAGCCTGCCCCCCTGCTCTATGTCCATGTGGACGGAGCGGTGAAGAATCCGGGTGTCTACAAATTCCCGGAAGGAGCCAGGGTCAAGGATGCCATAGAGGGAGCAGGAGGCCTGACATCCGGTGGTGATACCGGGTCTTTGAACCTGGCCCAAAGGCTTTCCGATGAAATGAAGATCCATGTCCCTAAGGAAGGGGAGGCGGTGGCGCCATCGGATTTGACAACCCATCCTTCTGGCGGTGGAGGAGAGGGGAAGGCCGGGAAGGTGAATATCAACCGGGCTTCCCTGGAGGAATTGACCAGCCTTCCCTCGGTCGGAGAAAGTCGAGCTCGGGAGATTATTTCTTATCGTGAACGGTCTCCTTTTGTTAAACCGGAGGATATCATGAACGTTTCCGGGATCGGCCAAAAAACTTTCGACAAGATGAAGGACCTGATTTCCGTGAAGTAGTTGATTTGCCCTGCTTTCTCTGGTATAATTTTTTGAGTTGTTGGAATCTTTTTAAGTAAGGGGTGAAGACTTTGAAGACTTTTTTCATTATCGTCTTGGTCATCGCAAGTGTGGCCATCATTGGAGCAACGACTCTTATGGACCCGAAGACCGGGGCCGGGACTTCCTATGGCCAGGATGCCAATGCGTTCGGGACCTCTGCCTACAAGGGCAAGGACATTATGCTCAACAAGGTAACGACAATCTTTTCGATCATTTTCGTCATTAGCCTGATCGGACTTGTCGTTGTAAAATAGTTTTACCAGCATGGAATCCCAAAGCCTCCAACTTGCGTTGGAGGCTTTTCTTGTTTCCCTTCTTTTACCGGGCCGCTAAGCCTCCCCATAATGGGTAAGAAAAGAGATGAAGGATTCGTATCGAGAAGGAAAGAATTGAAGGAAAAGAGACCGGAGAGAACAAAGGAAGGTAGTATGGATATTAAGAGATTCTTGCTTTCTTATTTGCAATCAGAGAATTATGAGCCCATTCGGGTTCAGGAACTGGCCGATTTCTTTGGCCTGGAAGGGCAAGAAAGACTGGACTTTTACCGGATCATTGATGACCTCCTGGACCAGGAGGTGGTTAGGATGACCAAGCGGGGCAAGGTTCTTGCTTACAGCTCATCCAAGAAAAAGACCAAAAAATCCCATAAAAAAGAGAAGAAGGAGGGGAATTCCGGATTGGATCCGGAAAACTTCTACCAGACGGTAGATATGCCCATGCCTTCTCCGGAAGGGGGGAAGCCTATCCTGGGGGAGGCTGACCCGGTGGAAGGGGAAGAGGATGTCCCGGAGCCGAGTAAAGAGAGCCAGGAGAATCGGGGCCCCCGAAAGAAAAATGAGGGGAGGATCCAAGGGAATGCCAAGGGCTTTGCCTTCTTCATTTCGGATAACCCTGAAATGGAGGATGTCTTTATCGGCCCGGATGACCTAAACGGAGCCCTTCATGGGGACCGGGTCCGTATCCAGGTGACCAACCAGGGCGACTCCTCCAAAGGGAAGAGGGCTGAGGGCCGGGTCATGGAGGTCTTGGAAAGGAATCCCAAGAAGATTGTTGGCCGCTACCAGGATATGGGGGGCTATGGATTCGTCATACCCGACCAGAAGGCCTATTCCAAAGACATTTATATCGATGGTGACAACGCCATGAATGCCAAGGAAAACGACAAGGTCCTGGTTCGGGTCGACCGTTTCGAAAAGAATAAGGAAAATCCGGAGGGCCATGTCCTCATGGTCATCGGTCCAATGGATGGAAAGGGGGTGGATATCACCTCCGTGGCCATGGCCTATGACCTTCCCTATGAGTTTTCCGAAGAGACCAAGGCCGAAGTTGCCCGGCTCCCCAAAGAGGTCAAGCCGGAGGAAATCAAGGATAGGAAGGACCTGAGAAAACTCTATACGGTGACCATTGATGGGGCCGATGCCAAGGACTTTGATGATGCCATTTCTGTGGAGAAGCGGGGAAACTATTATAATCTCTACGTTCACATTGCCGATGTTTCCCATTATGTGAAAGAAGGAAGCGCCTTGGACAAGGATGCCTTCGCTAGGGGAAATTCCGTTTACCTCCTCGACCGGGTTATCCCCATGCTGCCTGAAGACCTGTCCAACGGCCTCTGCTCCCTCCTGCCCGGCCAGGACCGCCTGGCCATGACCACCCAAATGACCCTGGATGAGGAAGGAAAGCTGGTGGATTACCAGTTTTACCGGTCGGTGATCCGGTCCGACCACCGGCTGGTTTATGAGGACGTATCCGATTATTTGGAATTCGGTAAGGTATTTACCGAGGACGGAAGCCTTTACGACCGACTGGATTTGATGGAGGTCCTCTTTAGCAAGCTCCACCACCACCGGATGGAGGAGGGGACCATCGACTTCGATTTTCCGGAAATCCGGGTGGTCCTTGATGAGGAGGGCCGGCCGGTGGAAGTGGGCCAGGAGGAAAGACGGGTGGCCAACCGGATCATTGAAGAGTTTATGATCCTTAATAACGTGGTTGTTGGTCGCCATTTCTATGACCTCAAGCTTCCCTATATCTACCGGATCCACGGTCTGCCTTCTCCGGAGGCTATCGACCGCTTGAACCGGGTCCTTCAGGCCTACCGCTACCCCATGGTTTCGGACCAGGCCCAACCGGGAGAACTTCAGGATATCCTCCGTCTGGCGGAAGGGAAGAAGGAGGAGTCTTTCATCCAGATGGTGGTCCTGACCAGCCTCCAAAAGGCCATTTACAGCCCTTCCACGACCATGCATTTTGGCCTGGCTGCAGACCACTACTCCCACTTCACCGCTCCCATCCGCCGGTATTCGGATTTGATTGCCCACCGCCTACTCAAGGCCTGGTTGGACGGTCATCCTTTAAAGGACGGTCAGGTCAAGGAAAAAATCTTTGACCAGTGCATCCATATCACGGAAACTGAGGAGAATGCTGAAGATGCCGAACACGATGTGGTCGATATGAAGTGCGCCGAGTATATGCGCCAATATATCGGAGACACCTTCTCCGGAGTAGTTTCTTCCCTAACCAATTTTGGCGTCTTTATTGCCCTGGACAACCTTGTCGAAGGGCTGGCCCACTTCCGGGATATGACCGATGATTACTATACCTATGATGAGGACCATTTCGTCGTCCGGGGGGAGAGGACTAACCGGAAGATCCATTATGGGGACCGGGTTTCGGTTCTTTTAACCGGGTCCAATCCGGAAACCCGGGAGATCGACTTCAAGATCCTCTGGCCGGATGAGGGCGAAAAGGGGGGAACAACCTCCAAAGAGTCCAGCGGGAGAAGGAGGACTCATCCCGGGAGGGACAAGCACCGGACAGGAAATAAGGGCATGAAGGGGGGAAAACCCTCCAAGTCCTTCCAGACCCGGATGGAAAAGACCGGTGGACGGCAGAAAAACCGCAAGCCCTTCTCCAACCGAGGGGGCAGGCAGCGGAAGAAAGGAAGATAGGAAGACATGGCCAAGAGTCAGGAAGGAACAAAACGGCTTGCCGATAACCGTCGGGTCCGCCATGAATATTTTATCGAGGAGAGCTTTGAGGCCGGATTATCCCTCCAGGGAACGGAAGTAAAATCCATCAAGGCCGGTCAAGTGTCCATAAAAGAAGCCTATGTCAGCATTAAAGACGGGGAGGCTTGGATGGAAGGAATGCATGTGACACCCTATAAACAGGGGAGGCTCCAAGACCAGGACCCCCTCCGTCCACGCCGCCTTCTCCTCCACAAGAAGGAGATCCGGAAGCTCTATGAGGGTGTCCAGAAGATGGGCTATACCATTGTTCCCCTGAATATCCACCTTCGAAATGGCTTAGTTAAGGCTGATATTGCCCTGGCCAAGGGTAAAAAGCTTTACGATAAGCGGGAAAGCCTCCGGAGGGAGGACGACCGGCGCCGGGCGGAAAGGGCTATGAAAAACTATTGATGAGGAGAATAAATATGCGATTGATGAGACAAGGTCAGGAACCGGCTCCCTGGGTCCTCTACCTGGCCGGAGGCTGTTTCTGGGGAGTGCAAGGGTATTTTCAAAGGATAACCGGCGTTCTTGATACGGAAGTGGGATATGCCAACGGGATCCAGGCGGGAACATCCTACCACGAGCTCTCTCGGACTGACCACGCGGAGACGGTCAAGGTCACCTTCAATAGTCAGGTCCTGTCCCTGGAGGAGCTCCTGGCCCACTATTTTCGGATCATCGACCCCACCTCCATCAATAGGCAGGGCAATGACCGGGGACGTCAATACCGGACCGGGATCTACTATGACCGGGATTTTCCTGAGGAAGGGCTGGTTAGGATCCATCGTTGCCTAGAGGCTTTGGAAAAAAGACTGGGTCAAAAGCCGGTCATTGAAGTGGAGGCTCTAAAAAACTGGGTTCGGGCAGAAGAAGCCCACCAGGATTACCTGGAAAGAAATCCCGGAGGTTATTGCCACATCAATCTTTCTTTAGCAGACCGGCCTTTGGATGAGGACTTCATCGATTATCAAAAGCCAGCCAGGGAAACCTTGAAAAAAGAACTCAGCCCGGAGGCCTACCACATTACCCAGGAGGAGGGGACCGATCCCCCTTTTTCCCACCCCTATGACCAGCTGGATGAACCCGGGATTTATGTCGATATTGTTTCCGGACAGGCCCTTTTTTCTTCCCGGGATAAATTTGACGGAGGTTGTGGTTGGCCTTCCTTTTCCAAGCCCATCCTTCAGGAATCCCTTGCTTATAAAAAGGACCGAACCCTAGCCATGGAAAGGACTGAGGTTCGGTCCCAAGGGGCGGACTCCCACCTGGGCCATGTTTTTCCTGATGGCCCCCAAAATTTGGGTGGCCTCCGCTACTGTATTGACGGGTCCGCCCTTCGCTTCATCCCTCTTTCCAAGATGGAAGAAGAGGGCTATGGAAAATGGATCCCTTTTGTTGAAAAATAGATCAAAAAAAACGACCCATTTCGCTGGGCCGTTTTTTTATTAGGCTAAGAAAGTGGAGATTACCCAGTTTACCAACGAGGTCACCCCGAAGAGGTAAAGGAAGGTGGGGAGGGGCTTGCCGATTAGGCAGATCAGGATAAAGCGGGAGAGGCGCATATCGCTTAAGCCCATAATCATGGTACTTGCATCATCGGGCAGGCCGGGGATGAGGTAGGCCAGAAGAAGGATGATGGAAGCGGTTCTTTCATTCTTGATTTTGGATTGGATCTTGTAAAAGACCTCATCGGGGACGAAGGCCTTGACGAAGGTCTCCCCATAGCGGCGGGAGATAAGGAAGGAAGCAACGGATCCGACTAAGCTGCAGGCCATGACCGTCAAATAGCCGAGTACAGGTCCATAAGCCATATAAGCAGCTAATCCGGGAAGGGCGCCGGGAATAACGGGGAAAAGCGTATTGAAAAGGATCAGGGCAACAGAGAGGATGTAGCCGATGGGACCCAAACCCTGGAAAAAGTCTTTGAGGGGTTCAGCGGAGGAAAACCAGTCCCTTTTATAACCATAAAAAAGGAAGATGGCCACCAAAACCAGAACGATTAGGGTGATATAACGAATTTTCTTTTCCACCCGACTGATTCGTTCACGGTCAATTTCATGATGGGGCCATTTTCTTGCTTGCATCATATCCTGACTATCTTCGCCCGGTTCTCTTCTATCGGCCAAACTCATCACCCCTTTTCTCCCGGCGGCTGAAATAAGATCATCTCCTATCTTCTTTCAAATTTTCGAAATGATTATATACTATATTAGTAATACAGTCTATAAATGATATGGATCCATCTCCCCAAATAAAGCATGAAAAACACCCGGATTATCGGACTTTCAGCCAAGTTGATAGCGGTTTGTGGTACTATTAAAGCGGTTTCCTATCGTTTTCGGAATTCTCAATCCCACTAGCTAAATATGCACCATTATTATAGAGAAAAAAAGGAGGAGTGAATGTTTGAGGTATTAAAACGTGTCCAAGAATCGGAACATATCTACACCTTGGTCCTGCATGCCCCAAGAATTGCCCGATCCTGCCTGCCTGGTCAGTTCCTTATTGTCAGAGTTGACCAGTATGGGGAAAGAATCCCCTTGACCATCGCTGATTATGACAGAGATGGAGAGACGGTGACGGTTGCCGTCCAGGCCATCGGCAAGTCCACGCAAAAGCTGGGGCGGGTCAAAGAAGGCGAATACATCGCTGATATCGTCGGCCCCCTGGGCCAGCCTTCAGAGCTGGTGGAAAAAGACCCGGATGAGCTCAACCGGATGAAACTCTGCTTCATCGGTGGAGGCCTCGGCATCGCTCCCGTTTATCCCCAGGTCCGCTGGATGCGTGAGCACGGGGTCAAGGTGGACGTCATCATGGGAGCCAGGACTAAGGACCTGATCTTCTGGGAAGAAAAGATGCGGGCAGTGGCTGATAATGTCTATATCACCACAGATGACGGTACATATGGTCGGGAGGGCTTGGTGACAAAATGCCTGGAGGACCTGGTCAAAAGGGAAGGAAAAGACTATCAGCATGTGGTCGTCATTGGCCCCATGATTATGATGAAGTTTGTCACCCAGCTCACTGGTAAAGAAGGGCTGGATATCCCCACCACCGTTTCCATGAACCCCATCATGGTGGATGGAACAGGGATGTGTGGGGCTTGCCGCTTAACCATCGGCGATGAGACCAAATTCGCCTGTGTAGACGGACCGGAGTTCGATAGTCACCTGGTGGATTTCGATGAGGCTCTTAAGCGGGCCCAGATGTACCGCACTCCGGAAGGCCGGGCGGCCCTCCGGATCATGGACCGGACGGAGTTGGACCAGGACCACCACGGTCAATGTTCGGACCGGATGAGCGATGCTGACTTTGACCCCATGGTCCGCGTACCCATCGCTGAGCAGGACCCTTTGAAGAGGTCCCAGAACTTCCAGGAAGTCTGTTTGGGCTATACCAAGCAGGAAGCGATGTTAGAGGCCTCCCGCTGCTTTGAGTGCAAGAAGCCCCGCTGTGTGGAAGGCTGTCCGGTCAAGATCGACATTCCGGGCTTCATCAGTCAGGTTAAAAAGGGTGACATCAAAGCTGCCTACAAGATCCTCTCCGCTTCGACCTCCCTGCCTGCTGTCTGTGGGCGGGTCTGCCCGCAGGAAGAGCAGTGCGAAGGGCCCTGCATCCGGGGGATCAAGGGAGAAGCTGTGGCCATTGGGAAGCTAGAACGCTTTGTCGCTGACTGGGCCAAGGACCATGAGATCCATCCGGAGTTGGATGAGGATGTGAAGGATTCGGGGCGGAAGGTGGCCATCATCGGTGCGGGGCCTGCCGGATTAGCCTGTGCCACGGACCTGGCCAGGATGGGCCATCAGGTCAAAATCTTTGAATCCCTCCATCTGGCCGGCGGCGTCCTCCAGTACGGGATCCCGGAATTCCGCCTCCCCAAGGATGAAGTCGTCAACTATGAGGTGGAGAACGTGGAACGCCTGGGGGTGGAAATCGAAAAGAATGTCCTGGTCGGACAGACCATCACCATTCCCCAGCTCATGGAAGAGGAGGGCTTCGATGCTGTCTTTATTGCTTCCGGAGCCGGTCTTCCCCGCTTTATGAATATCCCGGGAGAGAACCTCAACGGCGTTTTATCCGCCAATGAGTACTTGACTCGGACCAACCTCATGCACGCCTTTGATAAGAAGTACGATACCAGCGTCAACCGGGGCAACCGGGTCATCACCATCGGGGGAGGAAACGTGGCTATGGATGCGGCTCGGACTGCCCTCCGCCTGGGTGAAGAATCCCGGATCGTTTACCGGCGTTCGGATGCGGAGCTTCCCGCTCGTCGAGAGGAAATTGAACACGCTAAAGAAGAAGGCGTTATTTTCAACCTCCTCCAGAATCCTGTTGAAATTTATGGGGATGATCAGGGGTGGATTTCCGCGATCAAGTGCATCAAGATGGAACTGGGTGAGCCGGATGAATCCGGCCGTCGTCGGCCGGTTCCCATTGAAGGGTCGGAATTTGTCCTTCCCTGTGACACCCTGATCATGGCCCTGGGGACCAATGCCAACCCCCGCGCCACCCAGGGCATGGAAGGCCTGGAAAAGAACCGGTGGGACGGGATCATCATCGATGAAGAAACCGGGGCCACCAATATTCCGGGCGTCTTTGCCGGCGGTGATGCCGTAACAGGGTCAGCTACCGTCATCCTGGCCATGGGCGCAGGACGTCAGGCAGCTAAGGGCATTGACCAATACCTGGCTAGCTTATAACAGAAAGATTTGACAAGAAGAAAGGATAAGGCTTTTGCCTTATCCTTTTTTTATGTCCTAAAGACAAAAGGAACATATTTTAGAAAAACGGGAAGTTTGTGGGACACGGCCCATGCTAGGATGGGAGAGAGAGGAGGAAGTATGACCTATCAGATTGCTTTTATTGACCGGGACCGGTCCTATGCCCTGCGGTGTAAAGAAGGCCTGGAGGAGAAGACCAGGGGTCTATTGAAAATTCATTTTTTTATCAACTGGAAGCAGGTGAGGGATCTTAAAGAGTTCTTCCATCCCGACCTCATTGTTGCAGATCATCCTCCCGGGGAAGAAGAGCTTCCGGGCCTATCCCTTTGGCCCCTCTATTTGTTGGTGGATCCGGAAGACGATCCGGTACTTCCGGACAAACCCGGACCGGACCAGGTCGTCACTTGCCTTTGGACACCCAGACCGGGAAGGGGGCCGGGAGAGATCTACCGTTATCAGGACCTGACCGGCCTTCAAGAAGCTCTTTTCTTGGCCCTGTCTTTCCAGGCCAGAAAGGCCAAGGTGGAAGATATAAATGAAGTTTCCCTCTTCCTCACTCCTTTTCGAGACTTCCCCCTTTCCTCCCTTGTTCAATCCTATTGTGCCTATCGGGCGGGTCTAGGGGAAAAGATCTTTTATTGGAACAGGGATCCTTTTTCGGATATGCCAACTGTCTCGAAAGGAGGATCTTGGTCAACGCTCTATTTGGCCCTTCTCAGTCAAAAAATGAACCTGTCCCTCAGGGTCAAGATGGCGGAGACTGTTGATTCGCGAGGTTTTTCTTACTTTCCCCCTCCCCGGTCCCCAGGGGATGGCTGGAAGCTGGAGGATCGGGACCTGAAGCCGGTCCTCTCCTGCCTTGGGTCCGACTATGACCGGGTGGTCGTGGATTGGCCGGGACAGGCCTTCCTCTATGATGAGGAAGTCTTTACCGGAGGGCAAGCCCATCTCTGCCTACCGGGGAAAATTTCTCCCGGCCGCCTGGAGGGCTTGATGGAAGATTACCTGAGGATCCAACAAAGGCCCAACTTTCTATTTTTAGGGAAGGAAGGCAGGGAAGGGAAAATGGAATCGGCGAGAAGAAAGGGGTTTAGGGCCGCTTGGATCAATCCCTTTGAGAAGAAAAAAGATGACTTTTGGAAGGAGGTTGAAAATGACCTTTATGGAGGTGCCCCTCTCCTCCGGAACAGGGGATAACAATGCTCTTCAAGAAGAGAGAAGCTTTTGTTACCGGATGAAAATCAACGATCAATTTGACCCCCTGGCCTTGTCTATGTTGGAGAAAAATGACCTCCAATACTTCATCCGACCGACTGCCCAGTGGATGGAAGAGGAGGTCATCCTCCGTTATCCCCTTTCGAAGGATTTGGAAAGTTTGGCAGGGGGGAGGGAGTGGAAAAAGAATGATTTTCTTCATTTCCTTCGTCAGCTTCCTGCCGCCGGAAAAGAGGCAGGGGACTACCTCCTGATCCGGGAGGAGATTTCCTGGACCGACCGGCTCATCTTCATGGGGGCCCAGGGACCCAGGATTATTTATCTACCGGTCAGCTTGGCCGAGGGAAAGGTCCCCCTTGACCATTTCTTGAAGAAAATGATTGTGGAAGGATCTTTTTCCAGGGAGGACTTGGATTTCCTCCCTGACCTCATCGCCGCTATGGGGAAGAAGGATTTCTCCCTATCGGACCTTGAAGCCTTCTTGACATCCACTTCCTCCGAAAAGAAGGATCCCATCAAACCTCTCTTTCAGGACTATCCCTCTCCGGAAGAATTGATTAAAAAAAAGGAAACAAAGATAGAAAAGGTCCGGGAAAAAGAGGAGGCAGGGTCCATGACCCGGGCCGGAAAAAATGAAAAAGAACCCTCATTTTTTCAAGCGGATGATCAGAAAATAGGAAAGAAGAAAAAAGACAAAAGTTCGAAAAAACATGACCTCTCCCTCTACTATCTCCTGACCCACTTCTCTATGGAGAATTGGCGGGCTTTCCGGTTGCAGAAGAATGCTGAAGAGAAATTGCCTCCGGAAAAACGCAAAAAAGAGGGAGAAACGCAGTTATTGAAGGGGTCAGGCGCTTTCCTCTGGTGGGACCGGAAAAAGCGGGCCATCCCCTTGGACAAGGTCCCCTTTGACCTGGGGTCAGGGGAGTCGACCAGCCTTCGCTTGGAAAGTCCCTACGTATCAAGAAGTCATGCTCAGATTCGTTTTGAAGAAGGAAACTATATCCTTGTCGACCTGGGCTCTTCCAATGGGACCTTTTTAGAAGGGAAGAGGCTGGATCCGGGCCAAAAGGTCCCCCTCAAGGACCAAAATCAATTTTCCTTGGCAAAAGAGGAATTTCATTTTTTCTCTGCCTAGTCCTTTCATCTTTCGGGGTCAATCCGTGGTACACTAGATTTCCAGGAGGATTGACCGATGACGAACACCCAAAAACTATTAGATTGGTTCGATGCCCACCGCAGGACCCACCTGCCATGGAGGGAGGACCCCACCCCCTATCATGTTTGGGTTTCGGAAATCATGCTCCAGCAAACCCGAGTGGAGACGGTTTTACCCTATTATGAACGTTTTATGGCCCGCCTTCCCGACCTTCAGGATCTGGCTGAAGTGGATGAGGATTCCCTCCTCAAGCTTTGGCAAGGTTTGGGCTATTATTCCCGGGCGAAAAATTTGAAAAAAGCGGCCCGGGTTATAGTTGAGGATCATGGTGGAAGAATCCCAAGGAACTGGGAGGATCTGACGGCCCTACCGGGAATCGGCCCCTATACGGCCGGAGCCATCCTTTCGATTGCTTTTCAGGAGCCCTACCTGGCTCCTGATGGAAATCTCTACAGGATCGGTGCCCGGATGACGATGGAGGAAGAGGAGATTGAAAAGTCCTCCAGCAAGCGGAGGGTGGAGGATTTCTTGAAGTCATTTTTATCGGAGGACCGGCCTGGAGATTTTAACCAGGCTCTCATGGACCTAGGGTCAGGCATCTGTCTGGCAAAGGGACAGCCCCTATGCCGCCTTTGTCCTCTACAGGAAGGCTGTCTGGCCTTCCGGGAGGGCAGGCAGAGCGAATTCCCTCGGAGGAAAGAGAAAAAGAAGAGAAGGGAGGAAGAGAAGACCCTCCTTCTTATTCGCCGGGGGGAAGATGTTCTTTTAGTCCGGCGCCCGCAAAAAGGTCTTTTGGGCGGCCTATGGTCCTTGCCTATGCTTGCCGGCCACTGGGATGAAAAGGAAGTTTTGGCCTGGATGGAAGAAAGGATGGGACAAACTTTATCTTCCTATTCGGTCCGCTACAATGGATCCTATCGCCATATTTTCTCCCATGTGGAGTGGGATATGATCTGTTATTTGCTCGAAGACTGTGAACCAAGCTGCTATCTTGTGGGAGAGAAGGATGGGGTCTTCCTCGCCTTTTCCTTTGATGGCGAAGGTCTGGAGGCCTTTGACGAAGCGGTATGGGCGGATCCGGAGGACCTGGCCCAAGAGTATTCGATTCCCTCTGCCTTTCTCCCCTTCTTCACAGAGGCTGAAGTTGACGAGACATGATCCCTATCTCCAAACACATTCTTTCTTCTTATTGATATAATAAAATATAAGATACATGGGTAATCGTCACTCAGTTTAAGGATAGGAGTCATCAATGGAAGAAAAACAGCAAGACTTGCGTTGGACGATCTCGGACATGTACCGGGATGGGGAAGAAGTGAAGAAAGATCTGGATCAAGTCAAGGAAGGCATGGAGAAGATCCGGACCTTGTCCCAGGACCCGGGAGCCCATATCAAAGAGATCTTTGATGCCATCAACAAATATATGAGGGTGGCAGAAAATGTCATCGTCTTTGCCAATATGCAACAGGACCAGGATTCACGGGTTTCTTCGGCCCAGAAACTCAACCAGGAGGCTATGACCATCCTGACGGACTTTGATGCCTCCCTCTCCTTCTTCCGCCCCTACCTTTTAGGCCTGGGCAAGGAAGAACAGAAAAAACTCCTGAAGGATCCCAACCTGTCGCCCTACCATGAGAAGCTCGAGCGAATCTTCCGCTACAGTGAACATACATTAACAGCTGACCAGGAGTATATCCTTTCCAAGATGTCTTTTTTGGAAGAAACCCCCGAGAACATCTATTATTTCCTGACCAATGCGGATTTGACCTTCCCCCCTTTGGAGAGCAAGGGGGGAGAGAAGCTGACCGGGGAGAATTTCACCACCCTGGAACAAGACAGTGACCCGGCCGTCCGAAAAGAGGCTTTTGAGAACCTCTATTCCACCTTTAAAAAGTTCGGGAACACCATTTCGACAGCCTATTATAACAATGTCAAGGGCTTGACAACCTTGGCCGGGATCAAAAACTATGATTCCGCCCTCCAGATGGAGCTCTTTGACGACAATGTGGATCCCAAGGTTTATGATGCCCTGATTGAATCCATCCATAAGAACATGGACCTCATGCACCGCTACTACGCCAAGAAAAAGGAACTTCTGGGTCTTGAGGAACAGCATATGTATGATGTCTACCTGCCCTTAGTCAAGGGATCCTCCAAGACCTATACCTTTGAAGAAGCAAAAGAAGTTTGCATCGCTTCCGTTGCTCCTTTAGGGAAGGAATACCAGGATATTTACCGGTCGGCCTTTGAGGACGGGTGGATTGATGTTTATCCCAGGGATGGGAAGAGGGGCGGGGCCTATTCCTCCGGTTCCTTTGATTCCCAGCCCTATATCCTGATGAACTTCACCGGGACCCTGGATTCAGTTTTCACCCTGGCCCATGAGATGGGTCACTCCATGCATTCCTATTTTGCAAAGAAAAATAACGACTACCTCTACCACAACTACACGATTTTTGCAGCGGAGACGGCCTCCACTTTCAATGAGAACCTCCTCCTTTATTATTTGATGGACCATGCGGAAACGGAGAAGGAAAAGCAGGAACTCCTGGCCCACCACCTGGATTCCTTTAAGTCGACGGTCTATCGCCAGACCATGTTTGCCGAATTTGAGAAGATCGTTCATGACCGGGTAGAGGTCGGTGAAGCCTTGACCCAGGAGGACTTTGATAAAATTTATGGAGACCTCAACAAGGCCTACTTTGGAGAAGCCATGATCTCTGATGACCTCATCGCTCATGAATGGATGCGAATTCCCCACTTCTACTCCAACTTCTATGTTTACAAATATGCCACGGGCTACTGTGCAGCCACGGCCCTGGCCCGGAAGGTGATTGAAGAAGGCCAGAGTGCGGTAGATAATTATTATAAGTTCCTAAAAGACGGTGCCCACCACTTCCCCATTGACCAGTTGAAAATGGCGGGTGTGGATATGTCCGACCCCAAGTCGGTTGACCTGGCCTTGGATGTCTTCAGGGATTTGGTTGAAAAGTTGGAAGCTATTGATGAATTGGCTTAACTTTCTTTGCTAAGGGTGGTTTGAAAACGCCGATTGTCGCCCCTGGTCGGGAGAGCAGGGAAGAAAAATGAAGGAGGTAATGATGGGTGTCATGGACAATATTGCCGGCTTCTTTACCGGTGATAACAAAAAAGTGGAAAACCAGGTACCTGACCAGGCCTTTGCCTATATCGACCACCTGGTCAGTGATGAAGAAATCGCCAGAACCCTGGATAAGGTAAGCAGGGTGGTGGAAATGAAGGATTGGCTCTTCTTCCAAGAGGATGAGGGTCACTTCCCCTACAGGAATGAGTCCTTGGAGAAAGCCATCTATGTCGGCCAGGATGTGGAGGAAGCCGTCCACTATATGAAAAATGGAGAGGGCTACCAGGGCGTTGCCCTTAACGACGATGTCCTGAAAACCATCCTGACCCGCTTCCTGACGACGATTGACGTTTATGAATTTACGGGCTTGGATTTTGACCTCAAGGGCCTTTACCGGCAGGTCTATTCCACGCCCGGTGAGATGGTCAACTACATCATTGAAGAAAGACAGGGAAAGCTGGATCAGATGGTCCAAGACCCTGCCCAGGTAGCCAGTCCGGACTTTGCCCGGAGGCTCTATGAATATGACTTCCTCATCCAAAGAAATGGTGAAAAATCCATGGGGGATGGCAACCGTGTCAATGCCTATGCCGGCGACCATGCCCGGGCCATCTTCGAAAGGTATTTGAACAGGGGTGGGGAGGCCGAAGAAGCTTTTTTTGGGGAAGATGAGCCGGTCCACCCACAAGAGGGTCCCAACCAAAATCAAGAGGATAAGAGGGAGTTTTAAGGGAAGAGAGGCCTGAAGAAAGAGGGGAGGGCCGATGAAAAAATGGATCTACCGGCTCATCGAGCTTATTCTGTTATGTATTATTCTCTTTTGCCTATGGAAGATCGGTTCTTATTTTTGGGGGAGGAAGGTTTCCGATGATTCCTTCAGAAACTTGGAGCAGATGGTCGAAGAGAGAGAGGAGCCGGGGCAGACTACGGAAAAGGAAAAGAAGCTGGATTACCGGGCTTTGATGAAGGACCTTCGGGGGAAAAATGATGACGTCATCGCCTATCTCCAGGTGGAGGGGACAAAAATCAATTATCCGGTCGTCCAAGCCAAGAATAATGACTATTACCTTCGCCGTGGCCTGGATAAAAAATACTCTTTCCAGGGGATTCCTTTTATGGATTATAGGAATAACCCCAATCTGGAGGACCAGAATACGGTGGTCTATGGCCATATGATGAATATCGGGACGACCTCCATGTTCGGTTACTTTCAGGATTTCCTGGACCAGAAATATGCGGATGAGTCCCCGAAGGCCCTTCGGATGATTAATGACCGGGGGATCTATCACTACCGCCTGCTGTCCATAAGTTACCTTCCCGAAGCCGCCGATTACAGGAATCCCCACATGGAAGAGGGCGAGTTCTTGAACCACGTCAGTGATCTGATCAAAAAATCAGAGGTGGACTTCCGCTATGGCCAGGCCATTTTGCCCCAGGATAGGATTTTAACCCTGTCCACCTGCACTCCCGACCAGGATGCCTCCCGCCGTCTGGTGATTTTGGCGGTTCTGATCAATGAGGAGAAATAAATAGAATGTCTTGAACCAGGCCCCTATTAGGGGCCTTTTTTATTGCTCGGATGGGAGAAGGCAAAGAAAAAAGTGAAAAACCCTTGCTTTTTTCTTTGTCATTGGTTATCATAGAGACAGTTGTTAGCACTCTATTATTATGAGTGATAGATCATAAAGCAAAAGATAAGTGTCTTAAAGGAGGCTTTTATGAAACTGATCCCACTTGGAGAAAGAATTGTTATCCAGAAATTGGAAAAAGAAGAAACCACAGCTTCCGGGATAGTTCTTCCCGCATCTGCTCAAGAACAGCCCCAGTATGCTGAAGTTGTCGCCATTTCCGACCAGTTGGAAAAGGATGAAGTCAATATCAAGGAAGGCGACCGGGTCATCTATTCCAAGTATGCCGGTACGGATGTTAAGTTTGGGGACGATGAATATATCGTCATCAAGATGGAAGACGTCCTGGCTGTTGTTCAGGACTAATTGAATCGAATATTAAGGCAGAGAAATAGGAGGTATATAGATGGCAAAAGATATTAAGTATAGCGATGATGCTCGCAAGGCTATGCAAGAGGGCGTCAACAAACTGGCGGATACGGTGAAAATCACTATGGGCCCTAAAGGGAGAAATGTTGTTCTTGAGAAGTCCTTCGGGTCACCGGTCATCACTAACGACGGCGTGACGATCGCCAAAGAAATTGAGCTGGAAGACCGCTATGAGAATATGGGTGCCCAGCTGGTCAAGGAAGTGGCGACGAAGACCAACGATGTGGCTGGTGACGGAACCACGACAGCTACCCTTTTAGCCCAGGCCCTGGTCCAGGAAGGCTTGAGAAACCTGGCCGCCGGCGCTAACCCCATGGTCCTAAGAAAAGGAATGCAGAAGACAACCGAGGAAACCATCCGGATTCTTAAAGACCACTCCAAGGAAGTGGACACCATGGCAGCGATCGCTTCCGTTGGTTCCATCTCCTCCGGCGATGAGGCTATCGGTCAGATGATTGCCGAAGCCATGGAAAAGGTGGGTAAAGACGGGGTGATCACCGTCGAAAACTCCAATACCATGGAGAACACCCTTGAAGTGGTGGAAGGTATGCAGTTCGACCGCGGTTACCTCTCTCCTTATATGGTCACCGATGGTGAAAAAATGGTGGCTGAACTGGAAGATCCCTACCTCCTCATCACCGACAAGAAAATTTCCAACATCCAGGAGATCCTGCCCCTCTTAGAGCAGGTCATGCAGTCAAGCAAGCCCCTCCTGATTATCGCAGAAGATATCGAGGGTGAAGCCCTGGCTACCCTGGTCTTGAATAAGATCCGCGGAACCCTCAACGTGGTCGGCATCAAGGCTCCCGGCTACGGCGACCGTCGCAAGGAAATGCTCCAGGATATTGCCATCCTGACCGGCGGCCAGGTCATTACCGAAGAGTTGGGTCTGGAACTCAAAAATGCCTCCATCGACCAGTTGGGCCAGGCGGCTAAGGTAAATATTGATAAGGAAAACACTGTGATTGTCGGCGGTCATGGCGATGCCAAGACCCTGGAAGAGCGGGTTGAGCACATTAAGAAACAGATTGAAGCTACCGACTCCGACTACGATCGTGAGAAACTCCAGGAGCGTTTGGCCAAGCTGTCCGGCGGTGTCGGCGTCATCCGCGTTGGTGCTGCAACGGAAACGGAGCTTAAGGAGAAGAAGCTCAGAATCGAGGACGCCCTCTCCGCTACACGTGCTGCTGTGGAAGAAGGTATCGTGGCAGGTGGTGGCGTTGCCCTTGTTGATGCTATCCCCGCCGTCAAGAAGTTCACCGAGAAGCTGGAAGGCGATGAGAAAGTGGGTGGAGCCATCCTCCTCCGGGCCTTGGAAGAGCCCCTCCGTCAGATCGTGAAGAACTCGGGACATGAAGATTCCGTGGTCCTCCACAAGGTCATGGAGATGGAAGCCGGCATGGGTTATGATGCCTACAAGGACGAATACGTCGATATGTTCGAATCCGGAATTGTCGACCCGACCAAGGTCACCCGGTCCGCCCTTCAAAATGCTGTTTCTATCGTCGCTATGCTTCTGACCACAGAGGCAGCGGTTACCGATATTCCGGAAAAGGAAGAACCGGCTCCGGTTCCCGGTCCCGGCTACGGTGCATATTAATCCGGAACAAACTGAATAAATAACCAAGCCAGGCAGGCCCTTCAGGGCCTGCTTGGTTTTTTTTCTTTGGATCGCTGTCAGATGCCCAAACTGTCCCAAATTGTCCCAAAAGATTCTAATTTATGAAAACTATACGTTTTGAACATAATTAAACACATTATTGATTAAAAAATGGACATATTTGAAACATCATGGTATTTAATTTCATCTGTATTTCATTAAAATAATAATCACTAGCCCTCCACTTTCAGGAGGGAGGCGGATTTCAAAAATCTAACAGAAAGGACGAAAAATTATGAATAATATCCAACGAAAATCCGAAACAAGAAAAGCGATTATTCAGCTCCTCCGTCAACACCAGTCCAATGTGGACAAGTATAGCCGGATCAAGTCAGACCCCACCATCAGGGAGTGGAAGGCCGATTACATGATGAGAAAGGCGACGGGCGGGATTGTTGCAGAAAACTATGAAAGAAAATCGGGAAACCGCAACGTCCATGCCTCTATTGAGGAGACCCTCCTTGTGGAAAAATCCAATGTATTTGACCAGATCCACAGGATTGAGCTCCAGATCCAGGTCGTTCGAATCCTCCTTCTCTCCCTCCAGGAGGAAAATGTCCGTTTGGTCGAACTCCGGTATTTCTGCCACCTGCCGGTGGAAAAGGTCTGTGAAGCACTCTATTGCTCCCGGTCCACCTTTTATCGTCGCCATGACCTGGTTCTGGAGGAACTGGCCAATGAATTCGACCGTCTCTTTACGGAGGAAGACCGGGAGATTCTGATCGGGAAAAACTAATATGGTAAGATAGGTTTATTACAAGAGAGAAAGGAGGGTCCGGCCATGAAGATACTCCTGGTCAATTTGGATAAGGGGATGACGAGCGACTTAACCTATAGCTTTGAAAAAGACGGTTCCAAGACTTATATGGTTGGGGACATGGATCAGGCCAAAGCTCTGGCAGACCGGGAGGGGGTGGACCTAGTCCTTCTGGCGGGAAGACAAAATGATGGCGACTTCCTCCACACTATTGAACGCTTTAAGGAGGGCCATGGGCCCCTGGTCATCGTCTTATCCCAATCAACAGACCCTAAGGATGCCGTCCTGGCCTTGGAATACGGAGCGGATGACTATATGAAGGCCCCCATTCACATCCTGGAACTCAAAGCCAGGATCCGTGCCCTTCAAAGAAATCGGGGGGAGAAGGGGGACCAGAAACCCCTAACAGTGGACATTCCCCCTCTTCGTTTTCAACTGGTCGACCATGAGATCTCTTCCGGCGATCTTACGGTTTCCCTCTCCGAGATGGATTTTCGTCTTCTCTACACCTTGGCCGACCAGGCGGGTCTAACCCTGTCTCGGGAAGACCTGGCCTCCAAGCTTTGGGCAGATGATTCCTCCAGTCGTCTCCGGACGGTGGATGTCTATATCCAACGGCTGAGAAAAAAACTTTCTCGCTTGGGACTGGAGGATTTGGTGGAAACCAGGTGGAAAGAAGGCTATGTCTATAACAATGCGGATTGGACCAGGCCGGGTCAGTAAGGCAGAAGATGGCAGGCGATCATTGATGAGAAAGTTTGAATCGGGAAGAAAGGGAGGACCGGATGTCCATGCGATTGGATAAACGATTAGCCAACGCTCGGGTAGGCTCCCGGAGGGAAGTCGGGGTCCTCATCAAAGAGGGCCGGGTCATGGTGGATGGGGAAGTGGTCAATAAGCCTGGAAAAAAAGTGGAAGAAGGGGCCGAACTATTGGTGGATGGGAAGGCCTTGGAAGTGAAGCAACATGTTTACTACCTCCTCCATAAGCCCCAAGGGGTGATTTCAGCCACCAAGGACCGGAATAAGACCGTCCTGGACCTTATCCGCCCGGAAGACCTCCACAAGGGACTATTTCCTGTGGGGAGGCTTGATAAGGATACAACCGGCTTTCTCCTCTTGACCAACGATGGGGGCCTGGCCCATCGCCTCCTCTCTCCAAAACGAGGAATAGAGAAGACCTACCTTGCCCGCCTGGATAAGGATTTGGATGAAAGTGACATCCGGGCCTTTCAAGAGGGCTTCCTTCTCCTTCCGGAGGGCATGGTTACCCGGCCGGCCCGGTTGGAAATTTTAGAAAAGACTCTTGGCCGGGTAACCATTACCGAAGGAAAATACCACCAGGTCAAAAGAATGTTTGCCAAGCGGGGAAAGGAAGTCTTACAATTGAAGAGAATATCCATGGGCCCCTTGAAATTGGGGGATTTGGAAGAGGGAACCTACCGCCCATTGAGTGATGAGGAAGTGGACCTTCTTAATGCTCTTTGAAGAATGCGGTTTTCAACCGGCTGATTGGTCGGGATATCAATGAGAAGAGGACCTAAATGAATTATTACATCGCCGATTGTCATTTCGGAGATGAGCAAGTCATTGCCTATAGTCGTCGGCCCTTCCACTCTCTGGAGGAGATGGATGAGACCATGGTCAAGAACTGGAACAAGGTCGTCAAAGACTATGACGATGTTTATATCATTGGGGACCTGGTCTCCCGGTCCGAGGACCCCCTTTTTTATCTGGAAAGGCTCAAAGGGAGACTTCACCTGGTTTGTGGGAACCATGATGGCCCCATGCTAAAGGATCCTGCCTGCCGGGACCGCTTTGTCGAAGTCAGCGACTACCTGGTCGTGGAGGACCACAAACACCGGCTTGTCCTCTTCCACTACCCACTATTGGAATGGGATGGTTATTATTATGGGACCTGGCATCTCTATGGCCACATCCACAACCACCTTTCGGACAACCAGGAGAGGGCCAAGTCTCTCTTTAAAGCCTTGAATTGCGGGGCCGACGTGGTTGGTTTCAAACCTCGAACCTTTGATGAATTAGTGGCCATTAATAAAAAGGACCGGGATCGGGAGAAAAGGCCGGAGGGCTCCGTTTAGGGGGACCTTCTTCTCCGGACTTCCTCAATAAACTGGGAGACCTCCACCTTCCTCCCGTTGACCTCCCGTCTGGCAACCAGGCGGAGCCTATGACGGGCCCGGGTCATGCCTACATAAAAGAGCCGACGCTCTTCTTCCATCAAGCCTGACCCGACCCGGCCCCTCAAGGCCAGGGCGGTTATCGAGGGAAATTCGTTTTGCATGAGGTCAATCAACCAAACACTATCGTATTCGAGACCCTTTGCACCATGGATGGTGGAAAGGGTTAGTTTTTCTTGCTTCCGATCCGCCTCCTGTAGGAGGGCCCGGAGCTGGAAGAGCCTTTTTTCCAGGTCGGGAAGAGAGGGGATGGGCCCGGCAATGGAGATCAGGCTCTCCATAACCCGGTCTCCCGTATTAAGGGTCCGCATCCTCATCCGGTTACTTTCCCTCATGTAATCGCCATAGCCCAAGTGGTCCCGGATCTCTTCCAGGGCTTCCTTGGGCCTGGACTGGCGGATCTGGCGGAAGCCGACCCGGAGTCGGTCCAGCTTGTCCCGGTAAAAGGGGTTTTGGGTCCCATCCAAAGCATCCAAGCGGTCCAAAACGGGAGTCATAGGGTCCATGGACCGGACCTGGAGAAGGAAGTCCTTTTTTAGATAAGCATTGAGTTTGAAGTAGATTCGCTGGAAGCTGTCCAAGTCGGTAGGGTCCATGGCAAAGTGGAGGATATCCAGGACATCCTTCAGAACAGGGTGGGTGAAAAACCTTCCGTCATTTCCCTTAGCTCGAAAGCCAACCCCCACGCGGTCCAGGCGGTCAGCCAGGGCGATCATGGAGATGTTATTTCGAAAGAGGATAGCTCCGTCGCCCAGGGCCAGGTCCTCCTTAATTTTCTTACCAATCAGATCAAGTTCCTTTTCCAGGTTGCTTTTAATATAGACCCGAATTTTTTCTTCTCCCTCCCGGGTGGCCTGGGCTTCCTTGACATACCGGTTCTTATTTCCCTGGATCAGCCGGCTGGAAACCGCAACAATATTGGGGGTGGACCGGTAATTGTCCTCCATCTTGATGATCTTGGCCTGGGGGTAGGTCTCCTTGAAATGAAGGAGGTAAAGAGGTGAAGCCCCACGGAAGCCATAGATAGACTGGTCATCGTCTGCCACCATGAGGAGGTTATTTCGGGGCAGGCAGATTCTTTGGATGATTTCCAGCTGAACTCGGGAGGTGTCCTGGGCCTCATCGACCTGGAGGTAGGCGAAACGGTCCTGAAGAGCCTTAAGGATCTCCGGCTCCCTTTCTAGAATTTCCAGAGTTCGGACCAGCATATCATCGAAATCGATCAGGTTTCTTTCCCGCTTGAAGGCCTCATATTGGGCGGAAATTTTCAGGAAGTGGGGGAGGCTGTCACCGGTTTCCTTTTTAAAAGTGGAATAGGAAACCAGGGCGTTTTTCAGATAGCCGTCCACCCGGAAAAAATCATCCACCTCGCCTTCCCGGGGAGGCCGTCCCAAACAAGTTCGGTAGATGGAGGCGAGGAGGTCATACTTGTTCCAATTTTCCGACCCCTCAATCAGGTCGATCCGGGCTCCCTTCATTTGGGCAAAGGCCTGGATGATCCGGTAGCAAAAAGCGTGGATGGTGGAAAAGGTGGGGGAGGGTCTGCCGCCATAGAGTTTTTGAAAACGCCTTTCCAGGTCCATGGCCTGGAGGCGGGAAAAAGTAATGGTGGCAATCTCCCGGGCCTGGATCCCGGAAGCCAATAGCCGGTCGACTCGCTCCAGGAGTACGGTTGTTTTTCCTGCGCCGGGAACGGCCAGGACCAGGCAGGGCCCCTCTTTATGAGAGATAACCTCTTGTTGTGGTCGGGTGAATTCCATACATCCTCCTCTTGGTGTCCGCGAAGTCGGGCCCTATCCGTGTAGGGAGCCGGGACTTCGGGTAGGTATATCTTACTCAAGATGGCGGGGGCCTGGCAAGCGCGGATGGATGAATGAGGGAAAGTGGGATGGCTTCCATCCACCTTGGTCTCTTGCTGAAAAACTATAGGACGCCCGGAAATCCAATTTTTTAAAAATAATTGCATTCAATCTTCAACTTTGTTACACTGATTCGGTAAGCTGGTGTGTCGGAATTGGCAGACGAGACAGACTCAAAATCTGTTGCTGTTATGCAGCGTGTGGGTTCAAGTCCCACCACCAGCATGAAACCACGTCAGTTGACGTGGTATTTTTTTTAAGGAGGAAGTATGGCCAGGAATAAACGCTTCTTAATGATTGACGGATCATCTCTGCTTTTCCGCGCCTTTTATGCCATCCGGGACCTGAGGACCCAGGACGGGGTCTATACCAACGGGGTCTACGGCTTTATGACTATGTTCTGGAAGGCCATGGAAGAGATCCATCCGGACTACGTCCTCGTGGCCTTTGACCGCTCCGAGCCCACCTTCCGCAGTGAAATTTATGCGGATTATAAGGGAACCCGCCAGGCCATGCCGCCTGAATTGGGTCCCCAATTCGGCATGGTCAAGGACATCCTCCGGGCCCTTTCCATCAAGACCATCGATAAGGAAGGTTACGAAGCCGATGACATCATCGGGACCATGTCCAAGCGGGCTGAAAAAGCAGGAGTGGAGTCCATCCTCCTGACCGGGGACCGGGACTATTTTCAGTTGGTTTCAGACCTGACTACTGTCCATTATACGAAACGAGGGATCAGCCAGGTGGAAGAGGTGGACCCCCAATACATCATGGAGAAATACCAGGTCAGCCCTCCAGCCCTGATCGAGATCAAGGGGCTTCAGGGGGACTCCTCTGACAACATCCCCGGAGTTCCCGGTGTAGGAGAAAAAACAGCCATTAAGCTGGTTAAGGAATTTTCCACCATTGAAAAGATCTATGAAAATATTGATCGGGTGTCGGGGAAGAAACTCCGGGAGAATCTTTTAGACAACAAGGACCAGGCCTTCCTCTCCCGGCAACTGGGTGAGATCTTCCGGGATATGCCTTTGGAAGAAAACCGAGAAGACTTTCGACCCGGAGATCCTGACCGGGAGGAGCTGGTAGAGATCTTTAGCCGCCTGGAATTTCGAACCTTTGCCGACCGCTATTCCTTGGATGATAAAAAAAGAGAAATTCTGAGCTTTTCCACCAAGGAGATTGCCCCCCCGGCCTGGCCCGGTCTGGCTAAAAAGCTGGCCAAGCTGGAGAAGACCTCCTTTGCTATCCTGGGGGATGGAGAAAACTATATCCATGCCAAACCGGTCTATGCCTGCTTCCAATGTGGGCAGGAGGCCCTCCTCCTGGACTTGGATGGCCGGGAGGAAGCCTTCAGAGAAAGCTTTAGCCCCCTTTTTTCGGGGGAGGGCCCCCTCCTTCTTGCCTATGATATTAAGGAATCCATGGTCCTTCTAAAAAAGATGGGCCTGGACTTTACCGCGGATTACCGGGATATCATGCTCATGGAATACCTTTTGGACCCCACCCGGTCTTCTTATGAGATCGACAACCTGGCTCAGCGGATTTCCGGGATTTCCATTCTCTCCCGCCGGGACCTCTTGGGAAAGGGGGCTAAGCGCAAGGAGTTCAATCAGATCCCCCGACAGGACCTGATGGATTATGTCGGGGGCCTTCTCCGGGTAGTCATGGAAGGGGAGGATAAGCTCTGGGCAGAGATCGAAGACATGAAGATGGACCGGCTCTATTTGGAGATCGAGAACCCCCTGGCCCAGGTCCTTGCCCACATGGAAATTACAGGAGTAGCCGTGGATAAGGCTAAGCTGGATGCCTTGGATAAGGAATATTCCCACCGACTCAAGGAGATGGAAGAGGAAATCTACGATTATGCCGGGAGGACCTTCAATATCAATTCTTCCCAGCAGCTCTCCGACCTCCTCTTTGTGGACCTAGGTCTTCCTCCGGGAAAGAAAACCAAGACCGGATATTCCACGGCCAAGGATGTTCTGGAAGGCCTGGTAGATGCCCACCCCATTATTCCCGCTATTCTGGAATACCGGATGCTGTCCAAGCTCATGTCCACCTATGTCGACGGCTTCCGCCCCTATATCGATCTGGACGGCCGGGTCCGGTCCCAATTCAAGCAAAATGTGGCAGCCACAGGTCGCCTATCCTCCACCGAACCCAACCTTCAAAACATCCCTGTCCGGACGGAAGAGGGGCGGAAGCTCAGGGCCGTCTTTGTGGCGGGGAAGGGGGAGGTATTGGTGGATGCGGACTATTCCCAGATTGAGCTCCGGGTCCTGGCCTCCCTTTCCGGAGACCCCACTATGATCCGGTCCTTTAAGGAAGGTCACGACATCCACACCAAGACGGCCTCGGAAATCCTGGGCAAGGATCCTGACCAAGTTACGGCGAATGAGCGCTCATCCGCCAAGGCGGTCAACTTCGGCATTATCTACGGAATCTCCGACTACGGCCTTTCACAGAACCTGGGGATCAGCCGCCAGGCGGCCAAGGAATACATTGATGGTTATAAAGCCACCTATCCGGAGATCCAAAACTATATGACCAACATCGTGGAGGAAGCCAAGGAAAAGGGTTATGTGGAGACCCATTACGGTCGTCGACGGACAGTCCCTGAATTGGCCTCATCCAACTTCAACGTCCGATCCTTTGGAGAGCGAATTGCCCTAAACACCCCCATCCAAGGGACAGCAGCGGATATCATCAAGCTGGCCATGATCAAGGTGGACCGGGCCCTCCGGGACGATGGAGGAAAGGCCCGGCTGGTCCTCCAAATCCACGATGAGCTGATTGTGGAAGTGGAAGAAAACCATGCAGAGGCCATGGCGAAAAAGATTAAGAAAATCATGGAAGAGGTCTCCGACCTGGCGGTTGACCTCCTGGCAGATACCAACATAGGGAAGTCCTGGTATGAAGCCAAATAGGACTAGGCGGATCGGCCTGACGGGGGGCATCGCTTCGGGTAAGTCCTCCTGTACGGCCTATTTGATCCGGGAGGGCTACAGGGTTTTGGATGGTGACAAGCTTGCCCACCGGCTCATGGCCCCTGGACAGGAGGCCTTTCGGGCTTTGGTGGAATCCTTTGGACCCGGTATTTTGGATAATGATGGGTTTTTGGATCGGGGAAAATTGGGGAACCTGGTCTTCCAAAATCCCCAAGCTCTGGCTAAACTTAACGCTCTGACCCACCCCCTGATTTACCGGGAGCTGGAAAAGGAGGCGGTCTTGGCTGAAGAAGAGGGAGTGAAAGATGGCCTCCTCTTCTTCGACCTCCCTCTCCTTTTTGAGACCTGGGACAGGGCAAAGGCCTTGGCCTTCGATTCCATCTGGCTGGTTGTTGCCCCGGAGGACGTTCGGATTCGCCGGATGGGCGAAAGAGATGGCTTGACTTCCGAGGAGGCCAGGGCCAGAATCCGGGCCCAGATGGGGGACGATCAAAAAATCCCGAAGTCGGACCAAATCATATATAATGAAAGAGGGCTAAGGGCCCTTTATGAGAACATCCAACAAGCCCTTGTTTTGGAGAGAAACCATCATGAAATTTCTTAGAAAACTACTCAAATACTTACTGATCTTGCTCTTGATTGTCAGCCTGCTTACCCTGGCCGGGTCCTACGCCATGTCCTATCTTGGAACCGCCAACTATCCGGTCCGCTATGGTCGTGAAATCGAGGAAGTGGCCAAAGAAGAAAACCTGGACCCCCGCCTCGTCGCCGCTATTATCAAAACGGAGTCGGATTTCCGGGCGGATGTTATTGCCAAGGATGGGGGATTGGGGCTCATGCAGCTCATGCCTGAGACGGCAAAAGAAATGTGCAAGGAGGTCGGCATCGACTACTCGGAAGAGGCGGTCCTTGACCCCGTCACCAACATCAGGTTGGGCTGCCACCACCTGGCCTCCCTGATCCAAAAGTATCAGAACCGCCACCTGGCGGCGGCAGCCTATAACGTCGGTCATACCAAGGTGGACCAATGGCTGGAGGAGGGGACCATCACCTGGGAATTGGAATCCATGAAGAAGATTCCCGTTCCCATCACCCAAAAGTACGTCCAGAAGGTGGATAAGGCCTTTTCGATCTATTCCGTTTTTTATCCGGACCAGCTGCCGGAGGATACGGGGAAAATGAACCGGTTCGGTCTGGCCTGGAAGAATTTACGCCGGACGGCTAGTTGGGCCCACCAAAAAGTCAAATAAGATCCTAAGAAAATGGGATCAAGATGAGCCGGGCCGATTGCCCGGCTTTTTCTATCGTACAAATTTTTTATTATGCTTGAAGAATTTGAGAATTAAATATAGAATAAATGGAGTTCAAACAAACGAATGGCTGGGGAGTTTATTTTTTTGTTGGCATATTCTTAAATAACTTGTCAGACTTTCTATTTGTGTTATAATAGTCAAGTCGCTATATTTTTTTGCATGCAGAAGTGGTGGAACTGGCAGACACGCCATCTTGAGGGGGTGGTGAGCCAAAAGCTCTTGTGGGTTCGAATCCCATCTTCTGCATCCTTTTAGGCGGAGAACGGCTTGACCCGTTCTCCGCCATTTTTTATTTAAAAGGTAGATGAGAGGAGTGTGGCAAATGAAACTCGAAAATTTGACTTTCCGAGGCGGTACGCATATCGAAGAGTTCAAGGAGCTGTCGAGTGGTTCGCTTCCAAGCCCCATGCCTGCACCGGGAAAGGTGACCCTCACCATGTCCCAACATATCGGTGCACCGGCTAAACCCTTGGTAAAGAAGGGGGATGAGGTCAAAATGGGCCAGAAAATCGCAGAGGCAGGTGGCTTCGTCTCCGCCCCGGTTCATTCTTCGGTCTCGGGTACAGTACTTGGAATCGTGAACTACCGTTCGGCAACCGGTCAACTGGTTCAGGCCATCGAAATTGAAAACGATGGTCAGGATAGCCTGGGTTATGAAGAGGTGGACCGGTCTAAGGATGATCTCTCGGTAGAGGAGATGCTGGATTACATAAAAGAAGCCGGCATCGTCGGCATGGGCGGGGCCGGATTCCCGACCCACGTCAAGCTTCAGCCGCCCAAGGATACCCCGGTTGACACCATCATTATTAATGGTGCTGAATGTGAACCCTATTTAACCTGTGATGATGTCACCATGCGGACCAAACCGGAAAAGATTGTCGCCGGCCTGGCTATGATGATGAAGATTGCCGGTGCAAAAAAAGGCTTTATTGCGATCGAAGACAACAAACCGGATGCCATCGCTGCTGTGGAAAAGGCCTTGGAAGGCAAGGGAGAGAACATGGCCCTGGCCGTCCTGAAGACCAAGTACCCCCAGGGCGATGAAAAGCGGATCATTACCGCTGTCACCGGTCGAGAAGTCCCCATGGGAGGCCTGCCTGCCGCTGTTGGCTGCATTGTCGATAACGTGGGAACCACTTGTGCTATTGTCGACGCGGTGTATTATGGAAAGCCCCTATATGAGCGCGTGGTGACCGTCACCGGGCACGCCTTGAATGAGCCCAAGAACCTGGTTGTCCGTTTCGGAACCACTATCGGCGAAGTCCTGGACTATGCCGGGGGATTGGCCACGGAAGCCGGAAAAATCATCTTTGGCGGCCCCATGATGGGAGTGGCCCAGGCCAGCGTGGATTCGGTCACGGACAAACGGAACAACGGAATCCTCGTTTTGACCAAGGAAGAAGCGGAGCCCCAGAGGATCGATCCCTGCATCCGCTGCAACCGCTGCGTGGAAGTTTGCCCGGTCTTCCTTGAACCCCTGATCATTGCCTCCGCCTCCAAGATGGAGAACTGGGATATTGCCCAGGCCAATGATGTCACCGCCTGCATCGAATGCGGGTCATGCTCTTATATCTGTCCCTCTCACCGTCCTCTGACTGAATTGATCCGCTTTGGGAAACAAGAAGTCATGGCGATGAACCGGAAGAAAAAGTAGAGGAGGATTTCATGCCAAACGTAAATACTCCTGTTCAGGAAGGGTCCCTCTTAAAGGTGACCTCCTCGCCGCATGTGCGGACGGAGGACTCCATCCAGCGGATCATGCTCGATGTCATCATCGCCATGGTTCCGGCTATTGTTGCCTCCTGTGTCTTCTTCGGCTTTGCCGCCATTTCACTGATCGCTGTTTGTGTGATCGCTGCTGTGGCTGCGGAAGCCCTTTGTCAGAAGGTCATGGGGCGGAGGGTCTCCATTGACGACCTCTCCGCTGTGGTAACCGGAATTTTATTAGCCTTTAACCTCCCTGCAGGTTTCCCCCTTTGGAAAGCAGCCGTCGGCGCTGTCTTCTCCATCGTCGTTGTTAAACAGCTCTTCGGCGGACTCGGTTCCAACTTCATGAACCCCGCTCTTGCCGGTCGTGCCTTCCTCCTGGCCCAGTGGGGCAAGGAGATGACGGCTACCCCCCTGCCTTTCAAGGCGGATACCCTGTCCGGTCCGACCCCCCTGGCGGCCATCAAAGCCATTCAAGGCGGCGCCGCTTCCGGTGACGTGGTCGTCCCCAGCCTCATGGACTTATTCCTGGGTAAAGTGCCCGGCATGCTGGGTGAAGTTTCCGCTGCCGCCCTCTTACTCGGTGCGATTTACTTATTGATTCGTGGCGTTATCCAACTCCGGATCCCCTTGGCCTACATTGGCTCCTTTGCTGTCTTTACCTTCATTTTCGGCATGATCAATGGAACTAACGGTCTAGGCGACATTCCTTATCAGATCCTCTCCGGTGGATTGATCCTGGGTGCTTTCTTTATGGCGACCGACTACGCCTCCAGCCCTGTCACTTCAAAAGGCCAGCTTATCTTCGGCTTGGGTGCGGGCTTCCTGACCGCCTTGATCCGAAACTTCGGCGGCTACCCGGAAGGCGTTTCTTACGCCATCCTCTTAATGAACGTTGCCACACCGCTGATTGACAAGTTCGTAAAGAATAAAACATTTGGGAGGGTGAAAGATGAATAAGACTATTCAATATGCCATTCGACTTCTTATCATTTGTGCAGTGGCGACCCTGGTCCTTGCCTATACTAACTCCCAGACGGCTCCGGTTATTGCTGAACGGCAAAAACAAGAAACCATTGCAGCCTACAAAAAGGTCTTTCCGGATGCGGAAGAGGTCCAGCCGGTTGGCGATGATTCTCTTCTCAACAAGCACATTCTTGACATCCAGGAAGCCAAGGTTGGGGGAGAAACTAAGGGTTATATTTTCAACGTGGAATCCCCAAGTGGTTATGACGGCCCGGTTACTTATGTTGTTGGAGTAACAACGGATGGAGCAGTAACAGGCTTCCAAGTTATCAGCCAAACAGAGACCAAGGGCTTTGGTGCCGCTGTTGCGGATGACGCCTATGCCCAAGCCATGGTCGGTTCCATTCTGACGGGTGAAATCAAGCGCGGTGAAAGTGCCGGCGAATCAACGATTCCTGGCCTTTCCGGTGCGACCAAGACCACCAATGCTATTCTGGGGGGGATGAATGAAGTCTCCCAGGTCCTGGGTCAATTGAGTGGAAGTGAGGCTAAGTAATGAGTAAAAAGACATTATTTACCGACGGTATCCTGAAAAACAACCCCGTTCTGGTTCAGCTGATCGGCCTTTGCTCCGTTCTCGCTGTATCCACAGAAGCCATCAACGCCCTGGGTATGGGAATCTCCCTCCTCTTGGTTTTGACCGCTTCCAACGTGGTTATTTCCCTCCTCCGTAATTTTATTCCTGATGAAATTCGTATCCCTTCCTTTATCGTGGTTGTGGCCTCCTTTGTTACCATCCTGGAGATGGCCCTCCATGCCTTTGTTCCCGACCTTTATAATGCCCTGGGGATTTTCCTGCCCCTGATCGTTGTAAACTGCATTATTTTGGGCCGGGCCGAAGCCTTCGCCTACAAAAATGGTGTGGTGGATTCTCTGATCGATGGTCTGGGCAACGGCTTTGGCTATACCTTGGTTATTACCGCTGTCGCCATTGTCCGTGAGTTGTTGGGCAACGGGTCCTTCTTCGGCATGTCATTCATTCCCGAAGACTATGTCCTGCCCTTCTTCCAACAACCTGCTTCTGCCTACATCATCCTGGGCATCTTTATTGCCCTGACAACCTATAACCGGCAGAAGAGAAGAGAAGAGGAACTGGCCAAGCCGGTCGAGCCAGACCTGTCGGCCATTGAGAGAGGAGAAGCATAATGCAAAATATTCCTATGATTGTCTTCTCGACGATTTTCATTAATAACTATGTTTTCGCCCAGTTCCTTGGGATCTGCCCCTCCATCGGTGTCACCAATAAGGTGGAATCCGCCCTGGGTATGGGGATGGCGGTCACCTTTGTTGTGACCTTTGCATCGGCCATCACCTGGCTGATCGACACTTACTTACTCCAACCCAACCTGATCTACCTCCGGACCATCGCCTTTATCCTGGTTATCGCAACCCTGGTCCAAATCGTGGAGATGTTCCTGAAAAAATCAGCACCGGGCCTCTATGGCGCCCTGGGCATCTACCTCCCCTTGATTACGACCAACTGCATGGTTCTGGGTGTTGCCCTATTGAACGTTCAAACCGGTTACGGCCTCATTGAAACCATCTTCTCCGGTCTCTCCGCCGCCATCGGTTTCTTCATGGCCATCGTCCTTCTCGCTGCAATCCGTGAGCGCTATGACATTAACGACCAAATCCCCAAGGCCTTCCGCAATGTTCCTATGGCTATGATCACCTTGGGCCTGATGTCCATCGCCTTCTCCGGATTCTCCGGAATGTTTGGATAAGGAGGAGACAATGGATCAATTAATTCAGCCAGTTATAATCATGTCCATCCTCGGCGCTTTCTTTGCTTTAATGCTGGGGGTTGTTTCAAAACTCACCTATATTGAGGTGGATCCCAAGATCACCCAGGTCCGGGAAGCTCTTCCCGGAGCCAACTGTGGTGCCTGCGGCTATCCCGGTTGCGACAATATGGCAGAAGCCATTGCTACGGGCAAGGCTCCCGTTAACGGATGCCCTGTCGGCGGAGAGAAGTCGGCTGCCGCTATTGCTGCCATCATGGGAACGGATGCTTCCGCCTCCCAGCGGATGGTGGCCTCCGTCCTCTGCCAGGGGGACAAGGACCACACCCGTGAACTCTTCGACTATTCCGGCGTGGACGATTGCCGGGTCATGACCAAGTCATATGGGGGCTGCAAGTCCTGCCTCTACGGCTGCCTGGGCTGCGGAACCTGCCAGAAGGTCTGCGATTACGGAGCCATTAAGATGGTCAACGGGCTTGCCACCATCGATCAGGAAAAGTGTGTGGCCTGCATGAAGTGCATTAACACTTGCCCCAAGCACATCATCAACCTGGTTCCCTACCATGCACCGGCTTTGGTTAAGTGCTCCAACCCCGAATTCGGCAAGCCAGTTTCCGGAAACTGCTCCATCGGCTGCATCGGTTGCTCACTCTGCACCCGACAGGCTCCCGAGGAGTTCGTCATGGAGGGCAAGCTGGCCCGGCCCAGCTTCCATGAAGGCTATGACATGGAAAAAGCCCAAGCCGCTGCAGACAAGTGCCCCGGCAAGTGCATTGTCCTGGATCCCCATCCGGACGTCAATGCGGTCGTTCCCGAGGACGAATCCGAAGTGGAAGTCGCCAGCAAATAAGAGATAAAGAAGAATCCCTTCTTCCTTGCGAAGAAGGGATTTTTTTGGACTTTTTGGCCCGCCTCCCTTTCTTGAAAGGGAGGCTTTCCTTTGCTAGAATGAGTCAGAAAGTGGGGATACTTATGAAAAAAGAACACTGGATGACGAAAGCGGACCTTCTCCTCATCTTGCTCTTAGTGGGGGGGAGCCTCTTTTTTCTCATTGAACCCATCTTCCGGAGCCGGGACCTTGACCAGCGATGGCTGTCTGTCCAGGTGGATGGAAAGCTGGTGGACGAAATTCCTTTAGACCAAAACAAAGAAAAAAAATCATATACCTACCGAACTGAATTCGGAACCAACATCATCCAAATTGATCATGGCCAAGCCTTCGTTTCCGAGGCGGACTGCCCGGACAAGCTATGCATGCGCCAGGGAAAGATTTCCCGGCCGGGAGCCATGATCGTCTGCCTCCCCAACCGCTTTGTCGTAGAAGTGAAATCGAAGGGACCGGATAAGAATCCTGACCATCCGGATATCATCTTGCATTAGGAGGCCTTCATGAAAACAAGAAAAATGGTCTTTGTGGCCCTCCTGACCTCCCTGGCCCTGGTGATTTCTTTATTCGAGCACTATTTTCCCATCCCGGTAGGCATACCCGGTGCCAAGTTGGGCCTATCCAACCTGGTCATCCTGACGGCCATCGCCGCCTTTGGGCCCAAAGAAGGCTTCACCATTGCCATCCTCAAGTCCTTTCTCCTTATGTTACTGACAGGGGCAGTGACCTCTTTTTTCTACTCTCTGGCGGGTTCCGTCCTGTCTTCCCTGGTCATGAGCCTGGCTATCCGCTTCCTGGTTCCCCCGCTATCCCTGGTAGGAGTCAGTGAGTTGGGGGCCTTTAGCCATAACCTGGGCCAGGTCCTGGTGGCTTCCTTTGTCCTGGAAAATTCGTCCATCTTCTACTACCTCCCCATCATGACCCTGGTGGGAGCGGCTTCCGGCCTCTTTATTGGCCTGGCTGCCCGCCAGGTGACCGGCCATCTGATGAAAGTCTACCGGTCATACTAGTTCCGGCTCCTCCTTGAGGAGGAAGCCCAAATGAAGGAAAAATCACGGAATTTAACCATTAAAGAATATCCCAGCCATGACCGTCCCATGGAAAAGTTGGTAGGACGGGGGAAAGAAGCCCTTTCTGATGAGGAACTTCTGGCCATCCTGATCGGATCCGGAACCCCTTCCCGGAACGCCCTGGAGGTGGCGGACGCCATCTTGAGGCGGGACAAGCTGAGGACCTGGATCCTGACCGCCACGGTGGAAGAGCTGACCGACTTCGACGGAGTGGGTCGGACCAAGGCCTGCCGGATCATTGCCGGTTTGGAACTCGGCAAGCGGCTGACCTCTGCCCGGTCCTTCCAGGCCATGTCCCTCTCCAGCCCACGGACCGTCTTTAACTACCTGTCCACCCTCTTTAAGGGGGAAAAGCAGGAGCGTTTCATCTGCCTCTATTTGGATGCCCAAAATCGCCCCTTCCGCCAGAGTCTCATTTCCCTGGGCACCCTGACCCAGACCCTGGTCCATCCCAGGGAGGTTTTTCGAGGGGCCATCCGGTCCGGGGCCAACGCCATCCTGGTCGCCCACAACCACCCCTCGGGGGACCCGGAGCCTTCCTGGGAGGATATCTCTATCACCAAGCGCCTCCGGGAAGTCGGCGACATCGTAGGGATCCCCCTCATCGACCATATGGTCATCGGAGAAAAGGCCTATGTTTCCATGAAGGAAAGAAAAATCTTATAAAAGACCAAAAGATCCAGGCCAAGGTCTGGATTTTTTGCTGAAAGAAACACAGGATCTCCTCAATCCATTACAATAAAAGGGAAGATATGAGATACAATAATAAGAACGTCACAGGGTCGGGCCGACCGGCCCCGGATGATTGAGGAAAAGATAGGGGAGTCACCATCTATGAAATACTTTCGCATCCTAGCACCCGATATCGCCATCGATATGGGTTCAGCCAACACCCTGGTCGCCAGGATTGATAAGGGAATCATCCTCCGCGAGCCGACGGTTGTTGCCCTGGACCTGGATAAAAAAGAAGTGATTACCGTGGGACAGGCCGCTAAGGACCTGATCGGGAAGTCGCCGGACAATGTCATCGCCATCCGCCCCCTCCGGGACGGAGTGATTTCCGATTTTGAATTGACCCAGGCCCTGCTGGAATACTATATCCGCAAGGCCAGCCCGGGCATCTCCATGGTCGCCCCCCGGGTAGCCATCTCCATCCCTTCAGGGGCCACCGACGTGGAGCAGAGGGCCCTCCAGGACGCTGTCCTCCAGTCAGGCTCCCGGGATGTCATTTTAATTGAGGAGCCCGTGGCCTCTGCTTATGGGGCCCGTCTGATCGACCCCGACCGGCCCAGCCAGGCCGCATTGATCGTGGACCTGGGGGCAGGCACGGCCGAGTCCGCCATCGTCACGGGTTACGGGGTGATCACCTCTGAACTCCTCATGAAAGGTGGGGAAGACCTGGACGGCCGGATTAAGAACCGTCTTAAGGAAAGCTATAACCTCATCATCGGGGATAATACGGCAGAGAATATTAAAAACGGGATTGCCTCCTTCCGCAAGGAAAAGCAGACCACGGCTATGGAAGTGGGTGGCCGGGATGCCCTCTCCGGCATGCCCCGGTCGGTGGATATCTATGCCTCGGATCTTTATGAGGACTTGGTTGCCTATGCCGGCGACCTCATCGACACCATCCGTCGGACGGTGGAGAAGACCCCGCCGGAAGTGGCCTCTGACGTGATCAGCCGGGGTATCCACCTGACCGGGGGGCTGGCCCTCCTCGACGGGATCGGCGACTACCTCCAGGAGACCCTCCTCATGCCGGTCCATATCTCCAAGACGCCATCGGAAGACGCCATCCAAGGCTCCCTGATTATCATGAAAAAGCTGGATAAAGACCTAAAGGGGAAGAAAAATGATTCGATATAAAAGAAAAAAGAAGTCCTATTCTTTTATCATCACCTTAGGTCTTCTTATCCTCTTAATTCTCTTTTCCCAGAGAAACCCCCAGACTTCCGCCCTCCCATCCAAGATCCTGAATACAGTGATCTCACCGGTTAATTCCGTCTTCTATACTGTCTCCCAGTCCGCCCAGGACCTCTATGACCGGGTCTTTGGGGACCGGGCCAGCCAGGCCAAAATTGACCAGCTGGTGAAGGAAAACAAGGCCCTACAAGAGAAGGTCCAGCGCCTGGGCAGTGTGGTGGCGGATTCTGAGGTTCTCAAGGAATCAGCCCGCCTACGTGCCCTGAATCCGGATAAGATGGTGGCTGCCCATGTCTCCGGCATGGACCCCTCAAATCACTTTGTCCGCTTCACCATCAACAAAGGGATGGTGTCAGGGATTAGGGAGGGAGATGTGGTCATCGAAGGGGTGAAAACGGAAAACGGCTATTCTTCAGCAGGATTGGTGGGCAAGGTGGTGGAAGTCGGCCCCAACTATGCCAAGGTCTCTTCTCTGATGGACCAGGCCAACAATGTTTCCGTTCTTTTTGCCGAATCCACCGGCTACGGAATTATCAATTCCCGGGATGCCGAATCCTTTTTCGGCTATCTTTTGGACCCCACTTCCCCGGTCAAAGAAGGGGAAGCGGTGGTCAGCTCCGGCATGGGAGGCGTTTATCCCCGTGGCATCTATGTGGGCAAGGTTTCCAAGGTGGAAACGGCTAAAGACGGATTGACTAAAAATGTGGCCATCCGGTCCGTCATCGATTTTAACCGCCTCTATGACCTCTTGGTCTTCCATCCGGAGGACCCCATCCATACCGGAGAGGGAGAGCCCTCTGCTGACAAGCCCGTTTCCGGCGATCAAGGAGGCAACAATGAATAAAAAACGCTTTGCTTTGGTGATCCTGGTAAGCCAGATTCTCCAGGCAACCATTCTCTCTCGCCTGGTAATCTTGGGCGCCAGCCCCAATATCAATATCCCCTTGACCATCGTCCTGGCCATCTTTTATGGGCCGGTATGGGGGGGCTACACCGGTCTGGGCCTGGGCCTTCTGGAAGATATTATGTTCGCCCCCGTCCTCGGTGTTCAAGCCCTCATCTACTTTCTCCTGGGAAGCTTGGTGGGCAAGTCCATGAAAAACACTGCCAACCGGCTCCCAACCGGCCTTTTAGTGACAGTCCTGGCTACGCTTTTCCGCTGGCTCATCTCCAGCCTGATCTACCTGGTCCTTCGGATCCCTTTCACCTATATTCACTACTGGAAGGGCCCCCTGCTGGCCGAATGCCTATTAAACGGCATCCTTTACCTCCTGGTCCTATTTGCCTTATCCCGGGCCATTCCCTCCCGTCCTATCCGGAAATTTACCGGCCTTTAATTCCGACGGATCCCGCAATTAGTTAGGTTGTAACCATGAAAAAGACCCGCAATGTTCGCTCCAATATCATTATTGCTCTCCTTTTCATCCTCATGGGTGCCCTGGTCTGGAAACTTTTCGACCTCATGATCCTGAATGGGGACTACTATCGGAAGATTTCCGCTTCCAAGCGGACCAAGGAAATCCAGATTACCGCGCCTAGAGGGAATATCTATGACCGAAATGGGGTCCTCTTGGCAGGAACCCGGATCTCCTATGCGGTCCAGTCCTACAAGGATGAGTTCTTGGACCTGGATAAAGAAGAGAGGAACCAAACCCTCTCCCAGCTGGTCCTTTATATGGACGGGGATGGGGTGGATTATTTAGATGAATTTCCCCTTTCCTCTTATATTTTCTGCTACAAGGATCCTGAGGATTACTTTAAAGAATCCATGACCCCCCAAAGCCTGGCGGAAAAGACCATGATTGATAAGGGACTGACCGACGAGTGGCTGAAAAAGGTCTATCAATACAAGGGTAAGGAGGGGACTTACCGGGTTTCCATTGCAGACCGTGCCCTCAAGGCCTTTTCCCTCAAGGGGCATGCCCTGCCCTTGCACATAGCTGAAGGAGAGGGAAACCGGCTGGTTTTTGACAAGGAAAACCCCAAGTATGACCAATTTGTAGAGGCAGGGAAGATTAAGAATCCCGACGACCCCAAGGCCTTCCTATCCGATATGGTCAAGGAAAATCCCACCATTTTGACCCAAATCATGGGCCATCCTGCCGCCCGAAAAATGGCCTTTGAACTTATGCAAGAAAAAAAGGCGGAGGGGAAACTGACCCTGTCTCCCTATGCCTTCACCTATAAAGAAGCCCTCCTCCGAAAGAAGGGGATCTTCCACCAGCGCTTTTCCCGGGTGACGGAGACCTCTACGGCCAAGGAGGACTTTACCACCATGGTCATGGCTTCAGCCTTGAAGGACTTCCTGACTTCCATGGCGGTAGGGGAGGAGAATAATTTTGAAATTCCTGCAGAAGCCCTAATCAACCAACTGACCCCCTTGGAGAAGTCCCTCAACCTCAACTACCGAATCCAGCCGGATGCCAAGTCGGTATCGATCGAATATGAAAAAACCGAGGATACGGAAGAAAAGCCCCTGGACCGGCTCATCCGCTTGGCCAAGGCCCATAATCTTCTCGAAGACCTCATCGTTGACGATCAGTTCAAGGGCCTGGCCCAGGATGCTCTCTTCGGAGCGGGTCTCTATCCGGGCATCGATATTAAAAAATGGACTTATGGATTGGAAAAAGACCATGCCGACTTCCTCAAGCGCTACAAGCTGGAGGACATGGGGCCGGAGATGGCTTTTCCCACCCTTTTGGAGAAAAGAAGCCTGCCTACCACCGGCGATGCCATTTGGGACTACGGGAAGCTGGTCACGGAAGGTCGGATCATCTGGCAGGCGGACTACGCCTACACCCCGGTCAACCTTTGTTATGAGCTTTCCCCCAGCGCTGTGGCAAAGATCCAGGAGAATATCCCTGACCTGACCGGGATCATGGTCTCCCGGGAATCCATCCGCTTCTATCCTAACGGCAGCCTGGCCTCCCACGTCCTGGGTTACATTGGGAAAATCGCCAGCGAGGCCGAAGTACAAAAGTTCATCAAAGAGAAGAAATACCAGCCCAATGAGCTGGTGGGAAAGACCGGGGTGGAGGAGGCCTTTGAGGACACCCTCCACGGGGTCAACGGCAAGCAGGTGGTCATGATCGATTCCAATGGGAACCGGACGGAGACCCTCTCTCGGACGGAACCCAAGGCCGGAAACAACCTCTACCTGACCATTGACGCCAACTTCCAGCGTCAGTCGGAGGAGATCATCAAAAACGGTCTCATCTCCATCAAGCACGGCCTGACCTATCAATCCCCATGGGGGAACTACAGCGGAATCACCCGGTCCTCCAGTTTGAATTCCGGCTCCTCCATTTCTGTTGACCCCAAGACAGGTGAGCTTCTTTCCATGGTCTCCTATCCGGACTATGACCCCAACTTCTTTGTCACCGGGATTTCCCAATCCGACTGGAAGAGGTTGAATGATGAGGAAAACCCGGATGAAAACAAGCCTAAGCCCCTCCTCAACCTAACCACACAATCTGCTGTCCAACCGGGATCCATCTTTAAGACTGTTGTGGGGATTTCCAGCGTGGAGCACGGCTTAAACCCCCGTGCGACTGTCAACTGCACCGGCTATATGGATATCGGGGACCAGCGCTTCCGCTGCTGGATCTTCCACCAGGGAGGGACCCACGGCCCCATGAATCTTTATTCGGCCCTCCGGGAATCCTGCAACTACTACTTTTACGTTCTTGGCTTGGGCTACGATCCCAAGGGCAATGCTGCCCCCGATTTCAAGTTGGAGATTGATGAGCTGGGCCAGACCGCCAGGGAATTGGGAATGGACCGGCCTTCCGGGCTGGAAATCAACATTCCCCGAGAGGCTCCTTCCTCCATTCCTTCAAAGGATAAGAAGGTAGCCTTGTCCAAGACCCTTCTTCGCCGGTTTTTGGATGCCAACCTGGCCAATTACAAAAAGGAGGGATTAAAGAAGAATCCATCCATCATTAAAGAAGACAGCCAGCGGATTCTGGCTTGGTTGGATGAGGAAAAACCCATTTCAAGAAATGCCGTCATTGAGCGTTTGGATGAACTGGGCTATGACCCCATGACCCCCTTGGAAGGGGAAAGGGAGGGCCTGGCCGACATCCTGAAGTATTCCTATTTCAACCAGATTCAATGGACTTCGGCTGACTCAGTCAACACCATGATCGGCCAGGGCCAGAACGCTTATTCTCCTGTGACCATGCTCAAGGTGGACCAGACCATAGCCAACCTGGGTCAGTCCTATGATTTCACCCTGGTGCGGGAAATTCGAGGTTCTGACAACAAGACCATGGTATACAAGCAATCGCCCAAGAAGCAGGAAGCGAAGATTCCTGCCCAGGTCTTTAAAGAGGTCCAGGAAGGGATGAGGCAGGCTTCGGCCAGCTTCTACCGGGTAAATAACACGGTCCCCTTCCACCTGGCCCACAAGACCGGGACAGCCACCCGGGAGCAGATCGACCCCAGGACAGGGCGATACTACGCCCCTTATTGTTGGATCATGGGCTTTGCTCCTTTTGAAGACCCCAAGATTGCTACGGTCATTTTCTACCCGGTAGGGGACTCTTCCGTCAACGCCGTCCCCATCCTCAGGGACCATGCGGCTGCCTACCTGAAGGCCGACCCCTCCAACGAATCCTATAATCCCGCTGCCTATTCAGGCTATTCCACCTATGAGCCCATGAAGGCCAGGAACATTGATGTCCAGGAAGTTAAACCGGGGAATAGTGAAGAAAGCCCCAACCATGCAGAATAGGCCTTGCCCATCGAGAGAAATTCTGCTATAATTACTTGATGTGTAACCGCTCAGAAGAGGTTCCCAGTAAATTGAGAAATTTCTTCTCAATACCTCCATTGGCGAGTCTAACAGAACGGAGAAAACCATGTACGCAGTTATTAAAACCGGTGGTAAGCAATACCAAGTTGAGGAAGGCCAAGTCCTGCGGATTGAAAAGGTTAAGGGCGAAGTTGGTGACAAGATTGCCCTGGACCAGGTTTTGGTCATCGGAGGCGACAGCCTGAAAGTGGGTAAGCCCTTCCTTGAAGGAGCCAAGGTCGAAGCCACGATCAAGGCCCAGGACAAGGCAAAGAAAGTCATCGTCGGCAAGTTCAAGGCAAAAAAAGGTTATAAGAGAAAACAGGGTCACCGTCAGCCCTACACCCTGATCTCCATCGATCAAATCCAGGGCTAATGATCCGGCTGACATTCTTCTCCGACCCGACCTCCTCCCGGAGGACCTACCGGGGCTTTCAGATGAGGGGACATGCGGACGCCGGTCCCCATGGTCAAGACCTCGTCTGCTGTGCCGCTTCCACCCTTGCCATCGGAACGGTGAATGCCCTCCAGGAAGTCCTTGGACTGGAAGGGATAAGGGTCGAGTTTGAAGAAGGAAAGATGGATGTCTTCCTTCCTGATCAGGAAGGTCAATCCACTATCCCATACAGTAATTTTGCTTTGGAGGCCTTCCATTTCAATATGAAAGAGCTGGCCAAAGAGTACCCTGAATCTATTAACATTCAATATAGAAAGGACCTTTAAGATGAAATTTTATCTTCAACTTTTCTCTTCGAAGAAGGGAGTTTCTTCATCCAAAAACGGCCGTGATTCCCAATCCAAGCGCCTGGGCGTCAAGAAGCATGACGGCGTTGTCGTCAAGCCCGGTCAGATCATTGTTCGCCAACGCGGCACCCGGATCCATCCCGGACTGGGCGTAAAGCGGGGCGGGGATGACACCCTCTTTGCTGTTGCTCCCGGCATTGTCCGCTTTGAGAAAGCCGGAAAGAAAAAGACAGTATCCGTCTACCCCATTGAAGAAGTTGCCACTGCCTAAGCCGAACCGGGCAGAGGATTGAAGGAGTCGCCTTGGCGGCTCCTTTTCTTAATTGTTCCCAGACCCTGACCAAAGAGGAGGGCCTATGTTTATTGACAAAGCAAGCATACAACTGAAGGCAGGAAGGGGAGGCGATGGCGCTATCTCCTGGAGGAGGGAAGCCTTCATTCCTTCCGGAGGCCCCGACGGGGGCGACGGAGGGAGGGGAGGATCCATCTATTTTATGGCCGATAACAATGTCGCCACCCTCTTGGACTTTAAGTATAAGAGGACCTACAAGGCGGAGTCGGGCATGAAGGGAATGGGGAAGAAGATGGCCGGAAAGTCGGGCCAGGACCTCTACCTCAAGGTTCCGGTCGGTACGGTCATTCGGGAAAAAGAATCCCTCCTTCCCATTGCCGACCTGACCGAAGACGGAGAGACCTTCCTGGCCGTCAAAGGCGGACGGGGAGGGAAGGGAAATACCCATTTCAAGAATTCCGTCCGCCAGGCGCCTCGATTCGCCATCCCCGGCCAGCATGGCCAGGAGTTGGAGGTTATTCTGGAAGTCAAGCTCATCGCGGATGTGGGCTTGGTAGGCCTGCCCAATGTGGGAAAGTCCACCATCCTCTCCATCCTCTCTAATGCCCGTCCCAAGATTGCCAACTACCACTTCACCACCCTTTCACCCAACTTGGGCGTGGTAGATATCGACCACGACCTTTCCTTTGTCCTGGCTGATATACCCGGCTTGGTGGAAGGAGCCTCATCCGGGGCCGGTCTGGGGGATGACTTCCTCCGCCACATCGAGCGGACCCGGGTTTTAGTCCATGTCTTGGACATGGCCGGATCCGAGGGAAGGGACCCCTACCAGGACTACCTCCTCATCCAAGAGGAGCTGGCTTCCTATAACGAAGCCCTCCCTGACCGGGTCAATATCATTGTAGCCAACAAGATGGACCTGCCCGGTGGGGAAGAGGGCTTGGCCCGCTTTAAGGAGGAAATCGGGGAGACATCCGCCCGGATCCTCCCCCTTTCTGCAGCGACCACCCAAGGCATTAAAGAGCTCAAATACGCCATAGCGGATGCCTTGAAGGGCCTCCCCCGAACCCTGGCTTCCTTTGATGAGGACCTGGTGGACGTCAATCAGTTCTTCAAGCGGGATGAGGGCATCACGGTGGAGCGGAAGGAAGACACAATTTTTGTCACCGGAGAACCGGTGAAAGACTTGGTTCGACGCCTCATCATCACCGACGAAGGGTCCGTTCGCTTTTTTGAACGCCGCCTGGAGGATATGGGGGTCATGGACCAAATTCGAGAAAAAAATCCCACAGAAAATGATACGATTGATGTGGAAGGATTTCAGTTTGATTGGCTGTAAAGCAAGAAGGAGGAACTATGGCAATCTACCTAACCGAACCATCTCGCACATTTCATGAATATTTGCTGATTCCGGGCTATTCGTCCAGCGAAAATATTCCCGACCGGGTGGATTTAACCACCCCCCTGGTCCGCTTCAAGAAGGGAGAAGACCCGGCACTCTCCCTGCGGATTCCTATGGTCTCGGCCATCATGCAGTCGGTTTCCAACGACACCCTGGCCATCGCCCTGGCAGGTCAAGGAGGCCTCTCCTTTATTTACGGGTCCCAGTCCATTGAAAGTCAGGCCCGGATGATCAAGTCGGTCAAGGATTATAAGGCCGGTTTCGTTCCCTCCGATTCCAACATTTCTCCTGACTCCACCCTGGATGACGTGCTGGCCCTGAAAGAAAAGACCGGCCACTCCACCATGGCGGTGACGGAGGATGGAACCCAGCATGGGAAGTTAGTGGGGATTGTTACCTCCAGAGACTACCGTCTCTCCCGGATGGATGGGACGGAAAAAGTGGAGACCTTCATGACCCCCTTTGACCAGCTGATTTTTGGCCAGGAAGGAATTACTCTTTCCGAAGCCAACAATATTCTTTGGGATAAGAAGCTCAATGCCCTGCCCATCATCGATAAAGAGGACCGTTTGGTCGCCTTCGTCTTCCGCAAGGACTACGACCGCCACAAAGAAAACCCCAATGAACTTTTAGATGAACATAAAAGACTTCTGGTGGGAGCCGGGATCAATACCCGGGACTACAAGGAAAGGGTTCCGGCCCTGGTGGAAGCTGGGGCAGACGTCCTCTGCATCGACTCCTCCGAAGGCTTCTCCGAATGGCAGAAGCTGACCATTGAATGGATCCGCCAGGAATATGGCGACAAGGTCAAGGTCGGTGCCGGAAACGTGGTTGATGGGGAGGGCTTCCGCTTCCTTGCCGACTGCGGTGCTGACTTCGTCAAAATCGGGATCGGCGGCGGGTCCATCTGCATCACCCGGGAAACCAAGGGGATTGGCCGTGGACAGGCCACCGCCGTCATCGACGTGGCCCGTGAGCGGAATAAGTACTTTGAAGAAACCGGGATTTATGTCCCCATCTGCTCGGACGGGGGTATCGTCTATGACCACCACATCACCCTGGCCCTGGCCATGGGGGCGGACTTCTGCATGTTGGGCCGGTATTTTGCCCGCTTCGATGAGTCCCCAACCGCAAAAATTAATATCAACGGGACCATGATGAAGGAGTATTGGGGAGAAGGCTCTGCCCGCGCCCGGAACTGGGAGCGCTATGATTTGGGCGGAAAGCAGGGGCTAAAGTTTGAAGAAGGTGTGGACTCCTATGTTCCCTACGCCGGCACCCTGAAGGATAACGTGGATGCCTCATTGGCCAAGGTCAAGGCGACCATGTGCAATTGCGGTGCCCTCAACCTTGAGGAACTTCATGAAAAGGCTAAGCTCACCCTGGTCTCCTCGACTTCTATCGTGGAGGGCGGAGCCCACGACGTTCTGACCAAGAACGCCTCTTCGCTGAAATATAACTAAAGTGAAAACATATAAGGAGGAATCACCAATGAGAATGATCGGTACTGTGGCAAGGGGGATCCGGACCCCGATTATCCGGGAGGGGGACGACCTTGCCAGCATGGTGGTCGAATCACTCCAAGCAGCCAGCAAAGAAGGGGGCTTTTCCTTCCATGACCGGGACGTCCTCTGCATGACTGAGGCCATTGTTGCTCGGGCCCAAGGAAACTATGCCAGTGTGGACCAAATCGCACAGGATATCCGTAAGAAGTTCCCCGGTGGCGTCGTCGGGCTCTTCAACCCCATCTTCTCCCGCAACCGCTTTTCTATGAACCTGAAGGCCATTGCCCGGGCCATGGACAAGATCTACCTCCAGATGACCTATCCCTCGGATGAGGTGGGCAACCAGCTCATCACCGTAGAGGAAATGGATAAGGCCGGCCTGGACCCCTATAATGACGTCCTTTCTGAAGAGGACTTTTATAAGATTTTCGGTGAGGTGGGCCACCCCTTCACCGGCGTGGACTATATCAAATTCTATCGGGATATCGTGGAGGCAGAGGATTGTGAGTTGGTTATCTTCCTGGCCAACCAACCTAAGGCCCTCCTGGAATATACCGACCAGGTGATCACCTGCGACATCCACACCAAGGAAAGATCCAAGCGCCGGCTCAAGGCAGCAGGGGCGAAGGTGGTCTATGGACTGGACGATATCATGACCCAACCGGTGGACGGGTCGGGTTGCAATGAGGAGTATGGCCTCTTGGGCTCGAACAAGGCTTCCGAGGAGAAGGTCAAACTCTTCCCCAGAGACTGCCAAATCTTCGTTGACGGCCTGGCCGACCAATTAAAGGAAGTGACCGGGAAGAATATCGAGGTCATGATCTACGGTGACGGTGGATTCAAAGATCCCCGCGGCGGGATTTGGGAATTTGCTGACCCGGTCGTCTCACCCGGATTTACTCATGGCCTTTCCGGCCTCCCCAACGAGCTCAAGCTCAAGTACCTGGCGGACAACGACTTCGCTGATCTTAAAGGCGAAGAACTCCGCCAGGCCATCGCCAAGAAAATCGAAGCTAAGGACAAGGACCTGAAAGGGGCTATGGAATCCGAAGGAACTACCCCCCGTCACCTGACTGACCTCCTGGGTTCGCTCGCTGACCTCGTTTCCGGCTCCGGTGACAAGGGGACCCCGGTTGTCTTCATCCAAGGCTATTTCGATAACTTTACCACAGGCCTTGAAGATTAGTTTCCTGTAAAATTCCAACCCTTTGTGGAAGCCGGGCAGCTCCGGGCAAGCAAAGGGTTTTCTGTACACTCAGCGACTATCCTTTCCCGACCGGACCCGGGAGAAAAAGGAAGAGAGGACATCATGAAAAGAATTACCCAAACCCTTGTTTTTAAGCTTATTTTGGGCATTGTGGCCGGCGTACTCGTCGGGACCTATGCTTCAGAAGGCATCATCCTGGTCATTTTGACAGCCAAGAACATCCTCGGGGACTTCATCGGCTACATGGTCCCCCTGATCATCCTGGGCTTTATTGCCCCGGCTATCATCTCCCTCCGTCACAGCGCAGGCAAGGTCCTGACCGTGACCCTCATCATCTGCTACCTATCTTCAGTCGGGGCCGCCCTCTTCTCCATGGCCGCCGGCTACCTGATTATCCCGAACCTCAACATCGTTTCGGAGGTGGGAGCAGGCCGTGCCCTCCCGGAGGCCCTCCTCGAGCTCAAGTTCACCCCCATTATGCCCGTCATGACGGCCCTGATTACCGCCGTCCTCATCGGCCTCTCGGTCATCTGGACCCGGTCGGAGTCCTGGACCAAGCTTCTGGAAGATTTTAATGACATGGTCTTGAAGATTGTAGAAAATGTGGTCGTTCCCGTTCTTCCTATCTATATCTTCACCACCTTCGCCAGCCTGGCCTATGAGGGGGTCATCATCAAAGAGCTCCCCATCTTCTTCAAAATCATCCTGATCGTCATTGTGGGCCACTATATTTGGCTTACCCTTCTTTACAGTATTGGGGGAGGCCTTTCTCGGACCAACCCCATGGAGGTCCTTCGCCATTATCCGCCGGCCTATGTCACCGCCTTAGGGACCATGTCCTCAGCCGCTACCCTCCCTGTTGCCTTAAAGTCCGCGGCTAAGGCCAAGACCCTGGATCCGGAAATCCGGGACTTCTGCATCCCCCTCTGCTGCAACACCCACCTTTGTGGGTCCGTTTTGACGGAGACCTTCTTCGTCATGACCGTCTCCCAGATCTTATATGGCCACCTGCCGGACCCCATGACCATGGTCACTTTCGCCTGCCTCCTCGGCATTTTCGCCATAGCCGCTCCCGGCGTTCCGGGAGGGACGGTTGTCGCTTCCTTGGGGCTCATCATCTCCGTCCTGGGCTTTGATAACAACGGAACAGCCCTCATGCTCTCCATCTTCGCCCTCCAGGATTCCTTCGGAACTGCCTGCAATGTCACCGGGGACGGGGCTATTGCCCTCATGGTCACCGGACTGTTCAAGAAGGTTCCGGGTCAGGAGGGGGAGAATAAAGAAGCGGCAGTAAAGTAGATAGAAGCGGTTCGGCTGGAGCCGGGCCTTTTAGAAAGGGAAACCGAATGATTCAAGAGAAATTAACGGAAAAAATCCTATCTATGGAAGACGAGGTCCTGAAAGGAATCGGGGGAGCGGTCAAAATCAACTCCGTCATGGGTGCTCCCGAGGAGGGAGCCCCCTTCGGACCGGGACCCAAGAAGGCTTTGGAGTATGCCTTGGATTTGGCCCGGTCCATGGGCTTTGAAGCCCACAATGTGGATGACATGGTGGGCTATGCGGAATATGGGGAAGGCGATGACATGGTAGCTGTCCTTGGTCACCTGGATGTCGTCCCCGTAAACGGCAAGTGGGACCATGACCCCTTCTTAGGAGAAGTCGTTGATGGTGAGATCTACGGACGAGGAACCGCTGATGACAAGGGAATGGCTATCGGAGCCCTTTATGCCCTAAAGGCCATCAAAGACCTGGGCCTGGCTACAGACCGTCGGATCCGAGTTATCTTTGGGACCAATGAAGAAAGCGGGTCCCGCTGCGTCCGCCACTATGTGGAGTCCGGCCAGGAGATGCCGGTTATGGGCTTCACCCCCGACGCCGACTTCCCCCTGATCTTCTTTGAAAAAGGAACCACCCATGTCCACATCGGAAGTCCGAACTTCCACCAAGGGGAGATCCCGGTTCTGGCCTTTGAAGCCGGCCGGGCTCTTAACGTCGTTCCGGATTCCGCCCGCCTGGTCCTGGAAGGAAATTGGAAAATCAGGGAAACAGATGAAGTTTCCGTCCGCCAGGAAGAAGGGAAGACCATCATCGAAGCCAAGGGGGCAGGGGCCCACGGATCCATGCCTGAGCTGGGGAAAAATGCCCTGGTCACCCTTCTTGAGGCGGTGGAGGAAATTCAGATCGGGGGAGACTTTGCCAAGGTCTCTTCCTTTATCCTGGAGAAAATTAGGCGAGATACCAAGGGCCAGAGCCTGGGCATCCACTTCCAGGATCCCGAGACCGGAGAGACCTCCGTCAACCTGGGGACCCTCCGCTTGGAAGAGGGACGACTTTCCTTCGGCCTGGATATCCGCTATCCCAAAAACGGAGACCACAACAAGGTCAAGGAAGCCCTGGAATCCGCCAGTTTGGCCTATGGCCTCCAGGTCCTGGACCGGGAGACCAATGACCCTCTCTATGTTCCCAAGGACTCGGACCTCATCCAACGCCTCCTAAGGGTCTACCGGGCCATGACAGGCGATCTCTCGGAACCCCTGGCCATTGGCGGGGGGACCTATGCCAAGGTCTTCCCCAACATGGTTGCCTTTGGCCCCAATTTTCCGGGCGACACCCCCCTGGAACACCAGCCCAATGAAAGAGTTGAGGTGAAAAAGCTCATGAAATCCCTGACCATAGTTGGCCAGGCCATGCTGGCCCTTGGTCAGGAGACAGTCTAAAACCGGACCTGAGCCTATCCTTTCTAAAGGGTCGTTAGTTTTCCGGCCTATGGATGATAGTGTAGTGATGGTTGGCCCGATAGTCACGGAGGAAGGCCTCATCCTCCACTTCCAAGTCACGAAGTTCAGCCCGGGCTTCCAGGTGGTGGCGGAACTCATGGACCAGGACTTCATTCACCCGGTCTATTAAGGCCGGGCCCGACCAGCCTGGATAGAGGGTCCGAAAGGACCCGTAGTAAAGTTTGATCCGCCGGCCCAGCTTGTCCCGGACGTACTCGCCCATGATGCAGAGGTCATCATCCCGGGCTTGAGGATGGTATTTGACTTCCGGGTGGATTTGAACCAGCCCGTTCAGGCCCTCGAAAAAGGAGGGGGGAAGGTCATCCACCAGGTCCTGGACCATCCGGGTGAAGTCATCCAAGGAGATGAAGTCCTCGGGCTCGGGATCCAGGGAATAGGGAGCGATCCGCCGGGCGACCTCGGCAAGGGGGAGGCCGATCACGGTTTGGATATCCCCTTCAATGGAGGCGACAAAGCGGGGGTCCAGGTCCTGGATCCCGTAGCCCCCTGCCTTATCGAGGACCCGGCCATGGGTCAGGTATTCCCGGATGGCGGCTTCCAGGGCCGGATAGTAGGGGACAAAGGAGACGGCGGTAACGGCATAAAAGGACTGGAAGCCCGAAAGGGTCCGGAGGCAGACTCCGGTTACCACATGGTGGGTTCGGCCGAAATAGGACCGGAACATGGTTTCCGCTTCTTCAAGGTCCCGGGGTTTGTGGAGGATTTTCTCATCTATGACCACCATGGTGTCGGCCCCAATGTAGAGGCTTCCGGCCAGGGCCCCGCCCTCTTCTTCCGGCCCATCGCCCAGGCCACATTTAGCCCCGGCCAGCTCGCAGGCCGTCTTACCCACCCGGTGAGTAAAGGGGTCGGACCGGTAGAGGGTCATATAGCGGTCTTCAATGGTCCGCTCATCCAGATCCAGGCTCCGGCAGATGGGCTTGAGGTAGGCCAAAAGCTCCCTCCGCCGGGGAGATTGGCTGCAGACAACCACCCGGTCAAAGGCATCCAGGTGGCCGCCATGAATATAGTCAAAAATGCCATGCATGAGAGGAACCCCCTTTTTAATGAACTCTTATGGCTTGGAATCGTCTTTATTTATTGTAACCCAAGAAAGCCCTCTTGTTTTTGAATCCCCGGCCGGGGTATGTAGAAGGTAATTCTTTTGTCCTTATCCTGTTTAGAAAAGCATAGAACGTTGAGGTTGATATGATCAAAGGTGGAAAAAATATTTTAGGCTCATTAAGGGAATACAAGACCTTGAGCCTCTTGACCGTTTTTTTTATTATTCTCGAGGCTGTTTTCAATGCCCTGATTCCCTTCATTACCGCCCAGCTCATCAACAATCTCCAGGGACAGAATATGGACATGGGGGCCGTATCCCGGACCGGCCTCCTTCTCCTGGTTATGGCCGGACTCTCCCTGACGGCGGGGGGCCTAGCCGGCTTTACCTCAGCCAAGGCCTCATCCGGCTTTGCCAAGAACCTTCGCGGGGACCTCTTCCGAAAGATCCAGACTTATTCTTTCGGCAATATCGATAAATTCTCCACCCCCTCCCTGATCACCCGGCTGACGACCGACATCGACAATGTCATGATGTCCTTTATGATCTTAATCCGGGAGTCCGTCCGAGCCCCCCTGGTCATTATCTTTGCCTTCATCATGGCCTTCCGGATGGCCGGGTCCCTGGCCTATTCTTTTTTAATCATCATTCCCTTTTTAGCGGTTGCCTTCTTCCTCATCATCAAGTTTGCCATGCCCTATTTCCGAAAGGGCTTCCGTCAGTTTGACGTGATTAACCGGGTGGTCGGGGAGAATGTTCAGGCTGCCAGAGAGGTCAAGGCCTATGCCCGGGGGGATTATGAGAAGGAGAAGTTCAAAGGCTTTTCAGAGGATATGATGAAGATCTTCACCAAGGCCGACACCATCGTGAACTTTTCTTCCCCGGTTATGCAGATGGCCATCTACTTCAACATGCTCTTCATCTTCGCCGTTGGTTCCCAAATGGTGGTTTCCTCCGGTGGGGTCGACCTCAACGTCGGACAAATGTCCGCCATGTTGACCTACGGGATGCAGATCATGATCCAGCTCATGTTCCTTTCCATGGTCTTTGTCCTCCTGACCATGTCGGCCGAATCCGTTCGCCGGATCAACGAAATCCTGGCGGAAGAGTCCAGCCTCCATTCTCCGGAGGGTGGGGCTAAAGAGCTTGCCGACGGTTCAGTCGCCTTCCATGGGGTTTCCTTCAAGTATTCGGAGGAGGCGGAAGCCTACACCCTCTCCGACCTTGACTTCAGGATTGAGTCGGGTATGACCGTGGGAATCCTGGGAGGAACCGGGTCCGGGAAATCCAGCTTGGTCCAGCTTATTCCCCGCCTCTACGATGTCAGCCGGGGTTCCATCGAAGTCGGGGGAAGGGATGCTCGGGACTACGACCTGGAAAGCCTCCGGGACCAGGCCGTCCTGGTTCTCCAAAAGAATGTCCTTTTCTCCGGGACCATCGCTGATAACATCCGCTGGGGCAATCCCCGGGCCAGCGACGAAGAAGTGGAGTGGGCGGCCAAGTTGGCCCAGGCGGATGCCTTCATCCGGTCCTTCCCTGAGGGCTATCAAACCTACATCGAACAGGGGGGAACTAACGTCTCCGGCGGTCAGCGCCAGCGTCTGACTATTGCCCGGGCCCTCTTGAAAAAGCCCAAGATCCTCATCTTTGATGACTCCACATCCGCCGTCGATACCAAGACGGATGCCCTGATCCAAAAGTCCCTCAAGGAATCCCTTCCGGGGACAACGAAAATCTTTATTGCCCAGCGAATCTCTTCAGTCAAGGATGCTGACCGGATCATCGTTATGCAGTCCGGAAAGATCCTGGCTATGGGAAGCCATGAGGAGCTCTTGAAGAAGGTCCCATCCTATCGGGAAACCTATGAAAAGCAAGGAGGTGGGGTCCATGTCCAATAAAACGAAAAAACAGGCCAATCCCCGGATCCTCCGCCGACTACTGAAAGACCTCTTTCGGGGGGCCCCCATCCTCCTCCCCTTGGTCTTCGTTTCCACCATCCTCTCTTCGGTCATCACGGCCCTTCCCGCCATCTTCCAGCAGAAGATCCTGGCCGTTCTCACAGACTTTTTAGCCACCGGCAACCGGTCCTGGGACCAGGCCAAAGAGGCTATCTTCCCTCTTCTGGCTGTCCTGGTTGCCCTCTACCTCCTTTCGGTTATCCTCATCACCTTCCAGACTCAGGCCATGAACCTGGTCACCCAGCATTTCCTCCACTCCCTCCGCCAGCGGATGTTCAACCACATGCAGGACCTCCCCTTGTCCTTCTTCGACCAGAACAAGCATGGGGATATCATGTCCTACTATACCAACGATGTTCAGACCCTCCGGATGCTGGTCTCCGGCGGTCTTCCCTCCATGGTTCGGGCCGGAGCCATCGTCCTGACCCTCTTTGCCATCATGATCTACTACTCCCTTCCCATGACCCTCCTGGTTTCTATCGGTGTGGGGGTCATGTTCCTGGTCACCCGTAAGGTGGCCGGGGGATCGGCCCGCTTCTTCCGTGAAAAACAGAAAAAGTTGGGGGACATAGAAGGCTTTCTCCAGGAGTACATGACCGGACAAAAAGTGGTCAAGGTCTTCAACCATGAGGACCAGGCCATTCAGAAGATGGAGGAGAAGAACCAAGCCCTCTTTGAGGTTTCCTCCAAGGCGAATGGCTACGCCAATGCCTTGGGGCCCATCATCATGAATATCGGCAACGTCATGTATGTCTTGGCCGCTATGGTGGGCGGGGTCTACCTCCTTTCCGGCCTCCCCAATATTTCCATCTCGGGCATGGCCTTCTCCCTCTCCATCCTCATCCCCTTCCTCAACATGACCAAGCAGTTCACCGGGAATATCAACCAGTTCTCCCAGCAGATCAACTCTGTCGTCATGGCCATGGCCGGGGCGGACCGGATTTACCGCTTCCTGGACCAAGAGGAAGAAATCGATGAGGGCCGGATCCGCCTGGTCCACTGCCGGGAAGATGCCCAAGGCCAGCTGGAAGAAAGCCCGAACCGGGACCTGGCCTGGTATTGGAAGATCCCCCAAGCGGATGGATCTTTCTCCTATAAACCCATGCGGGGGGATATGCGGATGGAAGGAGTGGACTTCTCCTACGTCCCGGGTGAACCGGTCCTTCACGACATTACAGTCTATGCCGAGCCGGGTCAGCAGGTGGCCTTCGTCGGTCAAACCGGGGCAGGGAAGACCACCATCACCAACCTCATGAACCGCTTCTATGAGATTGAGGGGGGAAAGATCCTCTATGACGGGATCGACATCCGGGAGATCCGTAAGGAAGACCTCCGGCGGTCCCTGGGTCTGGTCCTCCAGTCCACCAACCTCTTTACGGGAACGGTTATGGAAAATATTCGCTATGGACGACTGGATGCGACGGATGAGGACTGCATTGAGTCAGCCAAGATCACCGGGGCCCACTCCTTCATTGCCCGCCTGCCCGAGGGCTACCAAACCCGGTTGACCGCCAACGGGGCCAACCTATCCCAAGGTCAGCGCCAGCTCCTTTCCATCTCCCGGGCTGCTGTCGCCGGGGCACCGGCTTTGGTCCTGGATGAAGCCACCTCCTCCATTGACACCCACACTGAGCAGATGGTCCTGGAGGGGATGGCCAGGCTCATGGAAGGACGGACGGTCTTCGTGATCGCCCACCGCCTTTCGACCATTGAAAATAGTGACGTCATCATGGTCATGGATCAGGGGCGGATCATCGAGCGGGGATCCCATGACGACCTCTTGAAAGAAAAAGGGGTCTACTACCAGCTCTATACCGGAGCCTTCGAGATGGAATAGGAAAAAGGGCCTGGCAAGCGGATTTTGCTTGTTAGGCCCTTTTTGTGTTAATGGATTTCCAATACCAGGGGAGTGTGGTCCTGACGGTCACCGGAATCCACCATATTGGATTCCACTATCCGGTCAGCCCAGCGGTCGGAGACGAGGAAGTAGTCGATCCTCCAGCCGGAATTGTTGATTTTTGAAGTGGGAACCCGCTGGGCCCACCAGGAATAAACCCCCTCCACGTCCCCATGGATGTGACGGAACGAGTCGGTGAAGCCGGCTTCCAAGATATGGGTAAAGCCCTCCCTTTCCTCATCGGTGAAACCGGCGGAGAAGTGGTTGCTGTCCGGGTTGGCCAAGTCGATTTCTTTGTGGGCGACGTTGAAGTCCCCCATGGCGATAACCGGTTTTTTGTCATCCAGGCTACGGAGGTAGTCCCGATACTTGACATCCCAGATTTGGCGTTCCGGCAGGCGGGAAAGGGCCGAACCGGCATTAGGGGTGTAGACGTTGGTGGTGTAGAAGTCATCAAATTCCAGGGTGAGGACCCGGCCCTCCAGGTCCATGGTGTCGGGGCCGCCGATGTCCGGACCGGTGCAGGTGGGATTATAAATATCTTTGTAGAGGAACATGGTCCCCGCATAGCCCTTCCTGGCGGGAGGAGTGGAAGATCGCCAGCAGATCTTGTAGTGGGGGAGACGCTGGCGGATGATCTCCAGGTGCTTCTTCGAAGGGCCGCCAACGGGGAGCTTGGTCTCCTGGATGGCGATGACGTCGGCATCCATCCCATCAATCCGGTCCAGGACCATACGGGAGAGCTGGGCCCGGTTGGAGTCAGAGGTCAGGGCGGCATTTAAGGAATCAATATTCCAAGAGATGAATTTCAAAAGAGTCTCCTTTCTTCTCTTTCCATTTCAATAGTTATTGAGGCATTTTTATTATAGCGGATGGAGGGGAGTTTTGCCTGCCGGAGCTTGGAATTGGGGAATTCTTTCCCTTGACCCTTTTCAAATGTCTTTCTTTTTCCATTCGATATGATAAAATATAAATGTTGACCTAGGGTTTTCCTCGGCTTTCCGATGAAAATCGAACGATCAATGAATCCTATGAATGGAATAAGGAGGTTGTTTTATGGCTGAATTAAAAGGTAGCAAGACGGCTCAGAACCTGATGGCAGCATTTGCAGGTGAATCCCAGGCTAATATGCGTTATACTCTGGCTGCAAAGCAGGCGAAAAAAGACGGTTATGTACAGATCTCCATGATCTTTGAAGAGACCGCCCGCAACGAACGTGAGCACGCGGCTCAGTTCTATAAGTTCCTTCCTGAGTGCTATGCGACGGGCGAGGGAATTGAATTCGATGCCCAGTATCCTGTTGTTTGGTCCTCCACAGAAGAGAACCTCCAGGGTGCTATCGACGGCGAAAGAGAAGAAGCCGACGACATGTACGTTGAGATGGCAAAAGTTGCTGACGAAGAAGGCTTCTCCGAGATTGCCGAGCAGTACAGACAGATTGCCAAGGTTGAGGATAAGCACGCTATCCGCTTCCAGAAGCTCTTAGATAACATCAAAGGCGACCGCGTCTTCAAGCGCGATGAGGTTGTTCTTTGGAAGTGCAATGAGTGCGGATACATTGCCAAGGGTCAGGAAGCACCGAAGAAGTGCCCCTCCTGCCACCATCCCCAGGCTTACTTCGAGATCTTCAAAGAAACCTATTAAAGCAGGACTTTGTTCGTCAAGGACCGGGTTGTCCCGGTCCTTTTTTATTTCCCCTATTATGCCTCTTCCCGCCTCATTTGATATAATAAATCTTGTTATTATGGACTTCTTCGGAAGAGCCTGTCCTTCTGTCCGAAGAAGGCCTCCTCAGCTTTTTCTAACACTAGAAAGGATATGGAATGAAAAAATTAATTCCTTCCCCCTACCTGGCCAAGGTAAAAGGGGACCTTAAAAAAATTATAGACATCCTATCTCCGGATTTTTCCTATGTGTCCATCCTGGCATCCGACGTGACCGGTCGGGCCTATGAGGTTCTTCCCAATGAAGTTCATCTCAGCGATAGTCCGGATGTGGAAAGGGGCTTTGTTATTCGCCTGAAGGGTCCTCGTGGCTTTTCTGAATTTTCCTTCAACCACATAGATGTGGATGATGTGGTGGCTAAGGCTCGGGCCCTTGTTGAGGACGACCGGGCAAGCTTCTTAGAGGCGGTCGATCCCCTGGATTACAAAATGGAGCCCAAGGATGAGCCATGGACCGGGTCCTTTGTCCGTGAGGTGGAGAATCTTCCCCAGGATGATTCGGCAGAAGAAATTCTATCGACTCTCCGCAAGGATCTGGACCAGGGCATGGAGAAATACAAGGACCTGAGCTTCCTGACGACCGCCTTGATCATCACCCAGGTGGACAAACTTTTCTTATCAAAGAATAAGGAATTAACCCAGACCTATGCCTATGCCCTGGCCATGGCCTCGGCGGTTGCCGCTAATGAAAAGGGGTCAAAGCAGGATTTTGCCGGCTACAGCGGACTGGCTGGATCGGAAGTCCTGGACCGGATCCCCGGCCTCATCGACAAAGCTGCCCAGAGTGCCATCGGCCTCTTGGATGCTGAACCCATCAAACCCGGCGTCTATGACATCATTACCGACCCCACCTTCTCCGGCCTCATCGCCCATGAAGCCTTCGGTCATGGGGCGGAGATGGATATGTACGTCAAGAACCGGGCCAAAGGGAAAGAATTTACCGATAAGCGGGTGGGATCGCCCATCCTGACCATGAAGGACGGGGCCCAAGCCTTTGACCAGGTGGCCTCTTTTGCTTTTGATGATGAGGGGAATCCGGCCTCCAACACCACGGTCATTGACAAGGGAATCCTCCGGTCCGGCATGTGCGATGAGCTGTCCGCCCTCAAGCTGGGCTTCCACCCGACAGGAAATGGCCGTCGGGAGTCCTATAAGCGGAAGGCTTATGCCCGGATGACCAACACCTATTTTCCGGGGCAAAATGCCAAGCTGGATGATATGATCGCCTCCATCGACCATGGTTACTTCCTCCAAGGTTACACCTCCGGTATGGAAGATCCTAAGAACTGGGGGATCCAATGCGTAGCCCTCAAGGGATTGGAGATTAAGGACGGAAAGCTGACCGGCAAGATCGTCAGCCCGGTTTACCTGACCGGCTATGTGCCCGATCTCCTCAACTCCATTTCCATGATTTCGTCGGCAGATGATGTGACCCTGGACGGTATTGGCTACTGTGGAAAGGGCTGGAAGGAATGGGTCAAGGTCTCCATGGGCGGGGCCTATATGAAAGCGAGAGGGAGGCTCAACTAATGTTTGAAAAAATAATTCAGGAAGCAGATCGGGCCCTGGCTCTTGGAAAAATCCAAGACTGGGTCCTCAAATCAGAGGTTACGGATTCTCAGGAGCTCTTCTTTGTTAAGGACCGACTGGATATGAACCGTCGAGCGGACACCAAGGAATACGCCCTCACGGTCTATGTGGACCATGAGGAGGAAAAGGAAGGGCTGGTGGACAAGACCAGGGGGTCATCCACCGCCCAATTTGGCCCTGACGATAGTGACGAAGAGATTGTCGAGAAGATCGCCCGGGCAGGGGAAGAAGCTTCCTATATCAAAAACCCATGGTTCCCTCTCCCTGACAACGGGGGAGAGCCGGGCCACGACATGGTCCAAGCTTCGACCATTCATGAATTCTCCCACAAGCATGAGGAGGTTTTTCAGGCCTTCTTTGCCGACCGCGGCGGCTTGGCCAAGGTGAATTCTGCAGAGATCTTCTGCCAGGATGTCCAGGTCCGTCTGGCCTCCTCCCAAGGCCTTCGGACCTCCTATCCCGCCAACCTCTTCCAGTTTGAATTGGTGACCGATGCGGAAGGGAAAAATGACCCGGTGGAAGTCTTCCGGATCTACACCCTGTCCGGCCCGGATGTGGATAAGATCCGAGAAGTTGTGGACGCCCAGTTGGAGGAGACCCAGGCCCGGGCCCAAGCCGACCAGGCTCAGGCCATGGAGGACGTGACGGTGGCCATCACCGGTGATGAGGTGGAGGACTTCTTCAAAATGTACACCTCCCGCTTATCAGCCATGAGTGTCTATAACGGTCTGTCTAAGGAAGAGCCGGGCTTGGCCTTTGCCCACGACCAGGAGGGACCCGAGGTCAAGGACCCGGTCAGCCTCCGATTGAACCCCTTCCTGGCCCATTCGCCCTATGCCGTTCCGGTGGATTCCTATGGAACCCTCCTGGCCCCCTATCCGCTCCTGGACAAGGGGAAGGTGATGAACCTGGCCTCCTCCGCTCCCCACTCCTACTATTTGGGCATGGAGAACAAGGGGAAGTGCTCGACCTTCGAGGTTGATGGTGGGTCTGCTGATTTGGATAAGGCCATGAAGGAAGACCACCTGGAGATCATTAAGTTCTCCTCCTTTGATTTTTCTCCCCTGACCGGGAACTTCGGTGGGGAATTCCGCCTGGCCAAGCTGGTCAAGGAGGGAAAGGAAAGCTATATCTCCGGTGGATCCATATCCGTCAACCTCTTTAAGTCGGCGGATAAGATTTCTTATTCCAAGGAAACGGTCCAGAGGCCTCGGTCCATCACGCCCAAGGCCATCCTGATCCAAGGGGTCCAGTTGGCCGGAGAAGAGGAAGAATAAGCGGATCAAGCAAGAAAAGGACAAGAAAGAGGGGATCCCATGGGAAAAGAATACCTACAAGCCTGCTTAGAAAAATATGAGGCCATGAAAAAGGCCGGACTCAACCTGGATCTGACTCGGGGAAAGCCTTCCGTGAATCAGCTGGATATGGTCCAGACCTACATGGAGAAGGCCATGGCCATGGGGATTGTCCAGGAGGATGAGGGGATAGATATCCGCAACTACGGGGGCCTGTCCGGTCTTCCTGCCATGAGAAAGATCGTAGGGGAGATGGTCGGGGTGGACCCGGAAAAGGTCATGACCATGGGAAACTCTTCCCTCCGGGTCATGCACTCCGTCCTTAGTTTTGCCATGGTCTATGGCCTTCCCGGACAAACTCCCTGGGACCATGTTAAGGAGAAGAAGTGGCTTTGCCCTTCGCCCGGCTATGACCGCCACTTCAACATGACGGAGAAGCTGGGCTTTGACCTGGTCACGGTGGATATGACGCCGGATGGTCCGGACATGGACCAGGTCCGGGAACTGGCCAAAGATCCTTCGGTCAAGGGGATCTGGTGCGTCCCCAAGTTTTCCAACCCGGACGGTTATGTTTATTCCGAGGAAACCTGCCGTGCCCTGGCCGAGATGGAGGCGGCGGACGACTTCCTTATCCTTTGGGATAACGCCTATGCCGTTCACTATCTCTATGAGGACGAGGACCTTCCCCAAATCCCGGACATTCTCTCGCTTTGTGAAGAGGCCGGCCACCCCAACCGGGTTATGGCCCTGGCCTCCACCTCCAAAATGTCCTTCCCGGGGTCCGGAGTCTCCTCTCTTGCCGGTAACCTCCCCATGCTGGACTGGTTCCGTGCCTGCTTTGCAAACTCCTCCATCGGGCCCAATAAATTCAACCAGATGATCCATGTCAACTTCTTCCGCCAAGTGGGGGGAGTGGACGCCCTCATGCGGAAGCATGCGGACGTTATCCGGCCCAAGTTCCACCTGGTGGAGAAGATTCTCCAGGAGGAACTGGAAGAGGAAGGCCTGGCCCGGTGGAACCTTCCCAAGGGTGGCTATTTCCTCTCTGTCTATCTCAAGGAGGGGACAGCCAAACGGGTTTATGACCTTTGCCTGAATGCCGGTCTCCAACTGACCCAGCCGGGAGCAACCTACCCCTACCACAAGGATCCCAGGGACTGGAACCTCCGCCTCTCCATCACCGTGCCTCCCCTGGAAGACCTCCAAAAAGCCATGGAGCTCTTCTGCCTCTGCGTGAAGATTGCCGCTTACGAAGGGGAATAAGAGAAGCAAACGGTCAAGGTCACCCTCCCCAACTCTTCGGAGATGGGGGAGGAGGCCCTGACAAAGTTCTTTTGATTTGTAGGCCTGCCCCTTGACAAGGACCCGGAGGATGGCCTATACTAATCAAGTCACGATTCGTGGCAGAAAATAGTGATGGGGAATTAGCTCAGCTGGGAGAGCGCTTGAATGGCATTCAAGAGGTCAGGGGTTCGATCCCCCTATTCTCCATAATGGGAAAATGCCCAATCCGTTGATTTCAATGGATTGGGCATTTTTCAATGCTTTCAGCCGTATTCTTATTTTCGTTAAAGCCCGTTAAAGCCCGTTAAATCTCAATAAATGTTATCAAAATGTTATCACAAACAAGGCTAAAAATTCTTATCGGAAATATAGTTGATAAAAGAATCCATGGACTTCATTTTCCGCTTCTCTGTGACATGAAGATAAATATCTGTCGTCGTCTTCATATCCTTATGACCTAATCTATCCTGGACTTCTTTGATGGTCCATCCGGACTCAAAGAGAAGGGAACAATGGGTGTGGCGGAAAGAATGGATGGTGATTGGCTTTTTTATCGAGGTCTTTTTTAGGGTGTCCTTGAGGAAGGTATAAGGTTTAGTCAAGGAGGCATATCCGCCCTTACTGGTGGGAAAGAGGAGACGTCTTTCAGAAGGAGGACAGATCTCTTTCCAGTGGGTAAGCTTGGAGACGGTTCCAGGATCCAGTCGGATGGTCCGCTTGCCGGCTTTGGTCTTCGTGTCGCTTACATAGGGGACGTTTCCCGGCCCAACGGTTAGGGTCTTATCGACCGTGAGAAGGCCCCGGATGAGGTCAACGTCGTCCCAGGTAAGGGCCAGGGCCTCTCCTCGACGAAGGCCTGTAAAGGCTAAAAGAGTGAAGAAGGTGTACCAACGAGGCGTTCCCTCCATAGCCTGAAGAAGTTCAGTGAGCTCCTCCACCTCAAGAAAAGGCGTGGGGTCAACCTCCGTGTTATTTTTTGGAAAGATGATTTGTTGAAAGGGATTGGCTGAACGGATCTTTCCGGTTTTTATCGCATAATCAAAGACCTTAGCGGCATAGGAATACGGCCTCCGGTATACCTTGAAGAGGCGGGAGAGATGATTGGCGAACTCCTGACAGTGGTAAGGCTTAATGAGGTCCAGACGGTCATCTCCAAAGACGGGAAGAATATGTTGGGTAAAATAGCCCTCGGTTTTATTGAGTGTAGAGCCTTTGACCGTTTGGGCATAGAGGGGGAGCCATTCTTCATATACCGCCCGATAGGTGAGGCTAGCGGCCCCATCGATGATATTCTTATCAAAGTTGTATTTCATCTCCGTGAGCTTTTCCTCAGCTTCTCGTTTACTAGAAAAACCCCGGCGGGTGATGAGGACTCTTTTTCCGGTATAGGGATCCATTCCCAGATGGGCGGTGAACATCCAGCGGGTCCCCTTTTGTGTGGTATAGCGTTTTACACTCATTGTGAGCCTCCTTTTCACATCTATGGAGGCTATGATATAATGATTCTGTCGTTAGGTGCTTATATCATAGCCCTGACATGATCCCTTCCGGATGGCGGTCCGGAGGGGATTTTTTTTTATTTTTGTTCTTCGTTGGTACCAAATAAATCATTTTCTGTGATTATTAAGATTGGCTTCCCTGCCAATTGAAGTTCCTTGGCCCTTTTTATCTTGCTTCCATAATTGCCAAAACTCCAATCTGGGCTTCCTTGATTTCCGACGATAAGGAAATCAGTTTTCCCAGATACTGAGGATTTTATGTTTCCGCCAATTGATTCGACGTATCTTTTTATATCATTACGGGTTCCGTGGTCAAAATCTCCTGTAAGAACAATGTTTTTTCCCTCAATCGAACAATGCTCATCTAATTTATTTTCTATGGGATTAAGTATTTTGTTGAATAGGGCATATAATTCTAATCTTTCAGACTCATCTACAACCCCATCTTCAAGGACCTGATATAGTAAAATAGATATTTCATTATATGGATACTGATCCCTTAAATCTTTGTTATCGTCAAGCCATACTGCCAAAGCCTCTAATTCTTTATCAGTGATAACATCATCGACCATAATACCTTTTATCATTGCTTCTAATTTTTGAAGGGTAACTGTTTCAAGATTATGAATAATATGATATTGCTTCTTCCTAGTTTCCTGAGTATGTTCTATTTCAGGAAGCAGGATCAATGATTCGTAACAATCCTTAGTCATTATGCAATCCGGCATGCCCCTATGTAACTGCCCTTTTGGGAGGGAACAAAAGTATGCGGCAACTGTAGAAAGTTTGTAATTAGACAGATTATCTATTCGTGATACAGCTAATGGATACACATCTTCATAGGCATTTTCAAACGAGAAACCATACTTATCTAAATATCTTTTTAGAATAGGCAAGTCAAAACTTGATATATTATAGCCGATTAGCTTTTGAGAACCGATGAAGCTCATGAATCGGGCTAACACTTTATCAATATTGTCAGCATTCATGAGATCATCTTCAGTTATTTTATTAATACGTTGTGCAACGGGGTCTAACGGTCCTACAGGTTTAGAAAGCTCAGAAAAAGAATCAACGATTTGTTTATCCTTGACCTTTATAGCGGAAATTTCTAATATTTCACATTTTTCTCTACTTAGCCCAGTGGTTTCCAGATCAAAGACGATATAATCACAGTCAGTTTGGGCCGATTTCTTTTTTAGAACATCAAAAATTCCCATTATATTTCCTCCTATCTCCCTAAATTATGCCTAAAAATCCAGCAGCAGCTCCGCAAAATAGTCGGCCTCTTCTTCCAGTTTTCTTCCCTTAAAAAGGAAGCTGTAGTGGGCCATCTCTACATCGTGGAGGATAGCGTGGCCAAGCTCGTGGGCAAGGACCTGGGCCTCCATTTCCCGGGGGCAGGTATCGGATAAGAAGATCATTTCTTTATCGTCAACCTTGATATAGCAGGCAGGAGAGCCATTCAGTGCGGAGGATTCGCTTGGCACCACCTTCAAGGAGATCCCGATGGCTTCGATCAGTTCTTCAAGAGAAAGGAAGTAGTAACATTCCTTAATCCCTGTGACGATCTCCTCAATCTCTTTCCGCTTCATCTTTCAGCTCCTTGTAGAGCCTGTAGAGGCTTTCATCATCCCGGTCCTCGTAGTTTTGCCCATCAAAGGCCGCCATCCGGACGTGGTCCCTAAGCCAGATCAGGATCTCCTCACGGGAGGGTCGTTCTTCTAAGGCTTCACGCTCATCGGTCATACTGTATAAGGAGGAGGCAAGGAAATCCTCCGCATTAGCCTTAATCACTCGGGTAGGGGAGATTAGGGTGAAGTTTTCATCTTTGAATAGAATTTGCCTGTTTTCGTATTCGATGCGTTCTGGGAGAACCGTGGTCTTTGTGGTTTTACCAAGTAAATAATCGACATCAACATTAAAAATATCTGATAAATCTTGGAGTACATATGTACTAGGTACTCTGTTATTTGATTCGTACATTGAAACGGCGCTCCGTGAAAGGTTTAGGATCTCCGCTAGCCTTGTCTGGCTCATCCCCTCACGCTCTCTTAATAACTTAATAATATCTCCGGTTTTCATACACGCTCCCCCCTTTCTTTTCCTTAGTATACACTTTTAGTGAAATACCGTCAATAAAAAATGTCACTTTAAGTGTTGACACTTTAAGTGAAGTATGTTATCCTTGGATCAACATAAGGAAAGGGGGTGAAGCCAAAATGTGCAAAGCCGGGGACCGCATTAAAGAGTATCGGTCTATGCTTAATATTACGCAGAGAGATCTCGCAAATCAGCTTGGTGTAGCTATTTCAACGGTGAGTATGTATGAGAATGGAGAAAGAGCACCCAGTGATACTGTAAAGGTCAAGCTTGCTGAAATTTTTGGGACTAGCGTTGGTGCTCTTTTTTTTGATGAAAAATGACACTTTAAGTTAACAACGAGGAGGTCCTAATGAAAACCTACATGACCAGGGAGGAGGTAATGGAGTATTTCGGCATTAAGAGCACCACGCTGAACACCTGGGAGAAAGACGGTCTGATCGTCATCAAAGTGAACCGGAAGATCTTCTATAAGGACACCGACCTGGAGAAGTATTTGGATGGAAAACGCCATTCGGCCTATGTGAGGTCGTGAGAGGAGAAGGAGAGTGGAAAACACAGAATCAAGAGAAGAAAAGAAAAATCCTGGGGTTCTAAGTTTTTGTAGATTGGCTGAAATTCTACGAGGAAGGATAGAGGGAGATGAAATGGAAGGAGGAGGGATGGAATTAAATATTCTTGGCTCAATCTATCAGGTTGACTTTGTGGATTCTATTAGTCGTGATGAACTGCGATTGGGAGAAACTGATTACATCAATCAAACCATCAAGATCCTATCCGGCCTTCATAGCGATCTAGAAACAGTGACATTGATCCATGAGATCCTTCACGTCATCTTCAATCAGTTGGAATTTGTCGAGGAAAACAATGAACACCTCGTACAGAGCTTAGCGACCTCTCTTTACCAGGTGTTCAATGAAAACGAGATTTTCTTATAGGAGGATGAAGAATGAGACTAAAAGATTGGAAAGACTGCACACTTGGCCAAAAGATCGCCCGGGTTGTGCTTTCACTCCCCATCATACTTGCGACATGGGGATATATCTCTGCCGGGATGTGGCTTTTATGGGCGTTTCATAGATATTAGAAAGGGTGAAAGCGAATGAAAGTAGAAAAAAGTCCATCGGACAAGTTGGGAGAAATTAACGTAGTTTCGAAATTCATTGACTCGTTCTTTGATGAAAGCGGAAACCCCGAGGTAGCTCGCAGGCTATTGGAGCCTTTCACGGAGTGGCTATTTGATAAAGCACTAGAAGCCATGTCAGAGGAGGAATGAAGTGGATTACGAGAGGATGTGGGGCGAACTTGAGTATGAAATAGGAAGAAGTGTTGACCTTTTGGTTATCAAAGACCCTTACAAGGGCCTCGGTGCCAGGGACATGGCCGTTATCAATACTTTGCGGCGTGTGGAAAGGCTTATGCAATGGATTGAAGAAAAGTATAGCAAGGAGGGCAAGTGAGCACACCACACGAATGGGCCTTTGAAACGGCCGTGAGGACCTTGATCAAGCTACTGGATACCAAGCCCAGAGCTAAAAGCGGAAAGGGCTTCCCCTATGGGGGCAGCATACCGACCACCATGGCCGACGGCGAGACCCTGGAATGCTTGATCCGGACCTTCCACTTGGACCGGAAAGCCGTGGAAGAAGAGGCATACAGAAGAAGAAAGAGAAGAAAGAAAAGATGACCACCGTCCGTGACGACGATGGTCAAAGGTTGCAGGATTACACCTCTTGCATAGTTACTATATCACGAAAGGAAGCCATTTTGAAAACAATTATTGAATTAACCCATGAGGAACTTCTTGCTGTCTTAGAAAACGGATCCTTAAAAACTTTCGCCGATACCATCCCTTGGGAGGCAAAAAAGGTCGTTGTCGGCTCAGGGAATAGGATGTCCGCACCTGCACAAGCACCTGCACAAGCACCTGCACAAGCACCTGCAGAAACCGCAGAATCTCCGCAAGTAGCGACACCGGCCCCTGCACAAGCTCCTGCACAAGCCGCACCGACAGGGGAAGTCGCTTACACCTTTGACCAGCTTCAGCGTGCCTGTGCCAACCTTGTCCGGGACGGAAAGCGTGAAGAACTCAAGGCGATTATTGATTCCATGCAGCTGAATTCTGTTGTCGAGTTAAAGCCCGAGCAGTTTAATACTTTCGCTGCAAAAATCCGTGAGATCGGAGGGGTACTCTAATGCCCGACCAGCACGCCAGACTTAGCGCATCCGGGGCCCATCGCTGGTTAGCTTGCCCCGGATCAATCAAGCTTGAGGAAAACTTTCCGGACAGTAGTTCGGAGTATGCTGCCGAAGGGACCTTGGCCCATAGCGTGGGAGAACTCAAGCTCACGAAATACTTTATGAAGGGCATTGGGCCGGTCAAGTACCGAAAGGCCATGGAGAAATTCCGAGCCGATCCCCTGTGGAAAGAAGAGATCGACCGGTATACCGAGGAGTACTTCAATGAGGTAAAAAAGGCCGCTCTTTCCTATGACAGTCCACCCTTTGTGGCAATCGAGGAGCGGGTCGATTTTTCCTCCTGGGCGCCGGAGGGATTTGGTACAGCGGACTGCCTTATGATTTATGGCGATGAGCTAAGTGTTATTGACCTGAAATACGGTAAAGGCGTTCCGGTTAGCCCGGTAGAAAACCCCCAGCTTATGCTTTATGCCCTTGGGGCCTACAACACCTACCATCTTTTCTATGACATAAAAAAGATTACGCTTCGGATTATCCAGCCACGGATTGATAACTCCGATTCATGGAGCCTTACGACAGAGGAGCTTTTAGCCTTCGGAGAGCGGGTCAAGCCCATTGCCCAAAAAGCCTATGCAGGCTGTGATGAGCTCCAAGACGGTGAGCATTGCCGATTCTGCAAAGCCAAATCGAGATGCCCCAAGCGGGCACAGACGATGTTTGCCGTTGCCGAGGAGATCGCTCCACGGGTCATCCCGGATAAAAAAGGAAAAGCCTCCACGGGTGGCCTTTTAAGCAACGAGGAGATTTCCGCTTTTCTAAAAAAGACCGAAGGTTTCACCGACTGGATTAAGGACCTGCAGGAAGAGGCCATGGCCCAGCTTCTTGCCGGAAATCCCGTCTCCGGATACAAGCTCGTTGAAGGCCGGAGTAATCGCCGCATTACCAATGAAGGGGACCTGGCGAAGGCCCTGATGGGTGCCGGATACGATGAAGCCCTGATCTACAAGCCCAAAGCCCTGGAGACCATCACTAATCTTGAAAAACTCTGCGGGAAGAAAGAACTGGCGTCGCTTGGTAAAGACTATATCGAAAAACCGCAAGGCAAACCCACGCTTGTCCCTGAAAGCGATAAGCGACCTGTCTATCAGAAGAAAGTCGACAATCTGTTTCAGAAAGTAGAAGGAGAATAAAATGGCCCAACAAATTACTACATCGAAAGTCCGTCTCTCTTATGTCAACGTCTTCACCCCGAAAGCAAACAAGCAGGGCGTAGAAAAGTACTCTGTCACCTGCCTTTTACCGAAGAGCGATACGGTGGGATACCAGCAATTAATTGCGGCGATTAAAGCCGAGTTTGAAGCGGAGAAGGACGGCAAGCTTAAAGGTGTCGCAAGTCCGAAACATCCCATCTGGGACGGCGATGGTGTCACCTCAACCGGGGCGGAGTTCGGTCCGGAGTGCAAAGGCTGCTGGGTATTTACGGCAAGCGCCGGAGAGACCCGCCCGCCGGCTGTTGTCGATCAAAACGTCCAGCCCATTATCAAACAAACCGATCTCTATTCCGGATGCTACGGTCACGTTGCCCTAAGCATCTACGCCTACAACAACCAGTCAAAGGGAATCGGCTTTGGCTTAAACGGGGTTCAGAAAGTAGCCGACGGTGAACCGCTTGGCTTTAGCTTCGATGCGAAAGACGCTTTTGCACCGGTCCCCGGTGGGACGGGGGAGGCCGTTGATCCCTTAACCGGCCTGCCTATAGGGGATTCACGCATCCCTTTCTAAGGCCGGATGAAGAGGGGTACAGCTTGTACCCCTCTTTTCTTTTACCGAAAGGAGGGAAAAATGAAAGACTTAAGTATCGATATTGAGACCCACTCTAGCGTTGATATTACAAAAAGCGGTCTTTATAAATACGTTGATGACGGCAGTTTTGAAGTTTTACTCTTTGCCTATAGCGTGGATTTTTCTGAAGTGGCCATTGTTGATCTCGCCCAGGGTGAAGAGATTCCGGAGGAGGTCATCTCCGCCTTAGCGGATGACGGGGTGATTAAGCACGCCTATAACGCCGCCTTTGAATACAACGCCCTAAAGGCTTACGGCCTTGCTGTAGGCACCAGAGCGGCCTGGCACTGCACGATGTTCCATGCCATGTATCTAGGCTACCCTGCAGGGTTAAAAGCCACTGGTGAGGCGCTGGGGCTTGCTGAGGACAAAGCAAAGCTAAGTACCGGGAAGTCACTCATCCAGTTTTTTAGCAAGCCTTGCCGAGCGACGAAAACGAACGGAATGCGGAGGAGAAATCGTCCCAAAGATTCACCGGAGCGTTGGGCTCTTTTTAAGGAGTACTGCAAGCAGGACGTGGTGGCCGAGATGGCCATCTATAACCGGCTTTGTGCTTTCCCGGTTCCGAAAGACGAACAGGTCCTCTGGGCAATCAGTGATGAGATAAATGCACATGGTGTGGGTGTGGATATGGGCTTGGTAGATGGGGCTATATGGATTAACGATGAGCTCACTGAAAGTCAAACGGAACGGGCAAGAGAAATCTCCGCTCTTCCCAATCCGAACTCCACCGCCCAAATCCTCCCCTGGCTTCAGAAATCCCTTCCGGAGGTGACGAATGTCCGGAAAGCGACCGTTTCCGCACTCCTTGAACAGGACGATTTACCGGAAGAGGTCCGGGAATTTCTTCTCATCCGCCAGGAACTCTCCAAGACAAGTGTGAAGAAGTACGATGCCATGAAGCGCTGTGCCTGCAAGGACGGTCGTATGCGGGGCCTCTTGCAGCACTACGGGGCCAACCGGACCGGAAGATGGGCAGGGCGGCTTGTGCAGGTGCAGAACCTTCCTCGAAACCATATGAAAACCCTGGATACGGCAAGAGCCTTTACCAAAGAAAAAGATATTGATGCCCTCTCCATGCTCTACGGCAATGTCACCGATGTGCTCTCCCAGCTCATCCGGACGGCTTTCATCCCGGAAGAGGGGCGAAAGTTTATCGTCTCCGATTATTCGGCGATTGAAGCCCGTGTGATTGCCTGGCTTGCCGGAGAGACCTGGGTCAACGAGGTCTTTGCTACGCACGGGAAAATCTATGAAGCCACCGCCTCTCAGATGTTCGGTGTGCCCATCGAAAAAATCCAAAAGGGAAAGCCGGAGTACGCCCTCCGTCAGAAAGGAAAGGTCGCTACCCTTGCCCTGGGCTACCAGGGCGGTGTCGGGGCACTCAAGGCCATGGGGGCCGATAAGATGGGCCTTAGTGACGTGGAGATGGAAGAAGTCAAGGACAAGTGGCGAGAGGCGAATCCCAACATCGTTTCCTTGTGGCGGGAACTGGAGGATGCGGCAATGGATACGGTGCGGACGGGGAAATCCCATACTGTCCGTGACAAGCTCACGACTACCCTCGAGGGGGACCCGGTGTTCGGGCAGTCTTTTTTGACCATTAGACTCCCCTCCGGACGGAAGCTCTACTACCCGGAACCGGAGATCGATACCGGCAATTTCGGAAACGATGCACTTTTCTTCATGGGCATCGGCCTTAACCGAAAGCTCTGCCGGGAACAGACCTACGGGGGAAAGCTTACTGAAAATACCGTGCAGGCGATCGCCAGGGACTGTCTTGGGGTGCTTCTTCGCCGTCTACATGAGGAGTATCCGGAGGATCCGGTCGTCATGCATATCCACGATGAGGTGGTCCTGGATGCCCGAGCGGAGGTCAGTGTGGATGAGATTAATGCCGTGATGGCCCGTCCCATTGACTGGGCCCCCGGGCTCATCCTAAAAGGGGCAGGCTTCGAAAGCCCCTATTATATGAAGGGCTAAGGCAATGAGATACGACAGAAAAATTACCCTATCCGTTGGCAGCAGCCGTAAGTCCATCAGCTGGCAGCGGCAAGAAATGAATTACAGCGATTTTATTGAGAAATTCCGCACCCCGATCCGCTCTGTGGAGACCTTTGATGACTATTTGAAACTGCCCAAGGCCCAGCAGGACACGCTAAAAGACGTCGGGGGATTCGTGGGCGGAGCCCTTAAAGGTCCACGAAGGAAGGCTGATAGCGTTCTCTTCCGGGACCTAGTGACCCTTGATTTCGACAATATCTCAAGCGGCATGACCGAGGAGGTCATCCGCCGGGTGATGGTCCTTGGCTGCGGCTATCTCATTTATTCGACCCGCAAGCATGCCTCCTATAAGCCCAGGCTCCGTGTAGTTTTCCCGACCGACCGGGCCATGTCGGCGGATGAGTACGAGCCGATCGCCCGCAAGATGGCCGATATGATCGGCATCGAGATGGCGGATCCGACGACTTTCGAGCCCTCAAGGCTCATGTACTGGCCCAGCTGTTCGTCCGATAGCGAGTACGTCTTTAAGTATGAAGATAAGCCCTTCCTCTCTGCTGACGGCATTTTAGCGACCTATGCCGACTGGACCGACATCTCCTCCTGGCCCCAGGTCCCCGGTCAGGAAGTTAAGCACAGGCAGCTGATTACCCGGCAAAAGGACCCCACGACTAAGCCCGGTCTCATCGGGGCCTTTTGCCGCGCTTATGACATCTATAAGGCCATGGCAACCTATCTACCTAAGGCCTATGACGATACCGCTGATCCTAACCGCTTCACCTATGCCGGAGGCTCAACGACGGGCGGGGCGATCGTCTATGAGGACGGAAAGTTCCTCTATTCCCACCATGCAACCGACCCCTCAAGTGGTCAGCTGGTCAACGCCTGGGACCTTGTCCGCCTCCATAAGTTCTCCCATCTGGATGACGAGGCAAAAGCCGACACCCCGACCCCAAGCCTTCCCTCATCAAAAGCTATGCGTGAGCTTGCCGGGGAGGATCCCGCTGTCACCGCCCTGGTGGCCAGAGAACGCCAAGAGGAGGCCTCCAGTTATTTTGAGGGCCTCTACGGCGACGGAGAAAGCGAAGGAGAAACTTCTGAAGACAGTGAATGGCTCCGGATGCTTAAGCCTGCACGAAACGGCGAAGGGTTTGAGAAGTCCATCGCCAATATCGTCACCATCTTAAGCCATGAGCCCGGTCTTGGCGGCAAGCTCTATATGGATGCCTTCGCCAACCGGGGCATGGTCGACCTTCCTCTTCCTTGGGATAAGGGAGAAGGTTCACGGATGTGGAGTGATACCGACGATGCCCAGCTTACGCTGTGGCTTGAGAAAAAATATGGCATCACCGGGAGGGAGAAGATTGAAAATGCCATCAAGATCGTCGGTTACAACAACCGGAGAAATAAGGTCCATGAGTTTATGCGGTCCTGCCAGTGGGACGGAAAGGAACGGATTAAGACTCTTCTCAGGGACTATCTGGGCTGCGAGGAGAACATCTACACCGAAGAAATCATGAAAAAAGCCCTTGTGGCCGCCATTGCCCGGGCGGTGAGTGACGTGGGTGTAAAGTACGATTACATGATTGTCTTCAAAGGTCCGCAGGGGATCGGGAAGTCCACCTTCTTATCCAAGCTTGGGGGAGAGTGGTTCAATGACTCTCTCTACAGTTTTGAGGGTAAGGAGGCGGCCGAACTGATCCAGGGGACCCTGATCGTGGAGGTGGGGGAGCTATCGGCACTGACCAAAAGCGAGACGGAGGTGGTCAAGCAGTTTTTATCCAAAACCCATGACATCTACCGTGAAGCTTACGGCAAACGGACCAACAAGTATCCCCGTCGGTGTGTCTTTTTTGGATCTACCAATAGCGAGGAGTTTCTTAAGGATGTAACCGGGAACCGCCGGTTTTGGCCGGTGTCCTGTCATGATCTTCCGGTAAGAAAAGACATCTGGAAAGACTTTACGGAAGAAGAGATCCGCCAGGTCTGGGGCGAGGCCTACTTTTACTATCAGATCGGGGAGAATTTGTGTCTTTCTGAAGAAGCGGAGGAAATCGCCCGGGCCATGCAGGAGACCTTCCGAGAGGTGGATCCTAAGGAGGGCGAGATTCGAGCCTTTTTGGAGAAAAAGATCCCGAAGAACTGGTATGACATGTCCCTTTCCAACCAACGTGCCTTCTTAAACGGGAGTTTTCAGGGCGTGGAGGAAGAGGACCTGGTCAGCCGGGATAAGGTCTGTCTGGCCGAGATCTGGCAGCTTTGCTTCGGGGGCGATATGAAGTATTTACGCCGAAGAGATTCCAACGAGCTGGCGAATATCATGACCGCTATGCCGGGTTGGAAGAGGAATAGAAATCCACGTTTCTACGGCAAGTTTGGGAGACAAAAAGGCTATGAAAAATCAAAAATCATTGATCTGCGATCGGCCAGAAAAGAGAAGACTCGTGGCAACTAACATAGTTTTTCTGACAACCAACATTGGTTGTTGGTTGCCATCGCTGGTTGTCATGCTGGTTTCCATGACAACTAACAATTAATGCGTTGGTTGCCGTAAAAACGTTGAAAAATCAATAGCTATGAGGTTGTTGACAAATAATGTGATCCTTTTTCTCTATGAAGTAAAAAAACAAGGAATTATAGAGAGTATGGACGCACATGTAGCGTGTATGGCGTGTATTTACGTATATATAGGGAAAATCGAAATGTTGGTTGTCATGATGAAGATTGGAGGAAATTTTGAGAGAGAGGGAGATCGAAGGCCGGCTAAGAGATGGGGTGAAAAAGCTTGGCGGGCTCTGCTATAAATTCGTTTCTCCGGGGAACCGTGGGGTTCCGGACCGCATTGTCATTCTCCCGGATGGGGTGGTGTACTTTGTGGAGCTTAAGACGGAGGTGGGACGGCTCTCCAAGATACAGCGTTTACAGCTTAAGAGGATGGAGCGGTTGGGGGTTCAGGTCAGGGTCCTCTACGGCTTATCCGAGGTGAATGCTTTCTTATCCGGCATCGAGAAGGAGGAGAGACAATGACACTACCTCTTCATGCCTACCAGCGCTACAGCCGGGAGCGGATTGTTCGTCAGCCCAATGTCGGTCTCTTTTTGGACATGGGCCTTGGAAAAACCCTGATCACCCTATCGGCAATCAAGGAATTGATCTATGAGCGTTTTCTTGTCGGGAAGGTTCTCATCATTGCCCCCAAGAAAGTGGCCGAGGCCACCTGGCAGATGGAGATTAAAAAATGGAGCGAACTCCAACTTCTTCGGGTCTCAACGGTATTGGGGAGTGAGAAGAAGCGGATCCGGGCCTTATATACACCGGCAGATATTTACATTATCAACCGGGATAATGTCGTCTGGCTCACCGATTTTTTTAAGAATGACTGGCCCTTCGACATGGTGGTGTGTGATGAGTTTACGAGCTTTAAGAACCACGAATCAAAGCGCTTCCAGGCCCTGGCCGCCATGAAACCACACATTAAACGCATGGTGGGTCTTACCGGAACGCCGAGTCCGAACGGGTTTTTAGACCTATGGGCACAGATTTATCTTTTAGACGGTGGGGAGCGTTTTGGACGGTCCTATTATGCCTTCCGAAATGCTTATTTTGATAGCGACTATATGGGCTATAGCTACCAGTTAAAAGACGGGATGGCAGACCAGCTTCCGGAGATGATTAAAGACATCTGCATTTCGATGAAAGCGGAGGACTACATCACTCTTCCAGAGATCGTTGAGCATATCATCCCGGTCAAGCTAAGTCCGAAAGCGGAAAAACAGTACTTGGAGATGGAACGGGATGCGGTGCTTGAACTGGAAAACCAAGACGTGATCGATGCGGCGTCGGCAGCAGCCCTATCCGGTAAGCTTCTCCAGCTTTCAAACGGGGCGGTCTACGGTGAGAGCGGGAGCTGGCATAAGATCCACGACTGCAAGATCGAGGCCTTCATGGAAACCATCGAGCAATTGAGCGGGAAGCCGGTCCTTGTTTTTTACAACTTCAAGCATGATCTGGCCCGTCTCCTGGAGGCACTAGGGAAGACGAAACTTTCCGTCAGGAAGTATGAAGGCCCCGCCGATCAAGAAGACTGGAACCAGGGGAAGATCGATGTCCTTCTCACCCATCCCGCAAGCAGTGCTTACGGACTGAATCTCCAGGAGGGCGGAAACCACATCATCTGGTTTGGGCTGAACTGGAACTATGAGCTTTATGTACAGGCGAATAAACGGCTGCATCGGCAGGGACAAAAGAGCACCGTTTTCGTCCACCACCTGGTCACGCAGAACACCCGAGACGAAGACGTTATGGAGGCCCTACACCGGAAAGAAGGTGCACAAAACTACGTCATGGAAAGCCTGAAGGCCAGGATCCGGAAATACCGAAAGGAGATGCCATGAGTCTAATGGAATTGATCGCTTATTTCTTTTTTACGGTTGCCTTTATCGATGGGATCGTCTTTCTCTTTTTCGTCCGCCGACACTGGAATGAAATAAAAGGTCTTCAGGATGATGAGGAGGACGATGAGGAGGACGAAAATGATCGTGACCATAGCATGGCTTGAACGCTACCTCCTCATCAAAGAGGAGATTGAGGATCTTCGTAACCGCTTAAAGGCGATGGACGGGTGGAAGAGTCCGAGGCTTAGCCCAAACCCCGCACACACGGAAAATCATGAAGGGCTGGATCCCATTGTGATTAAAAGGGACCGGCTCCATAAAAAATACTTAGAAAAGATTCGTGAGGGGTATGAGCTGATGCTGGAGATCGAAACCTTTATTGAGGAGGTGCCGGATCCGCTGACCCGGACCATCATCCGCCTGAAGTATATAGACGGCCTTTCCTGGCGGGAGGTGGGGGATGCCGTTGGGCTATATTATTCCGCCTGCTACCGGAGGGTGGATCAAGCGATTAAAAATAGCAACAAAAGCAACAAAGACCTATGATATTATGTAGGTGAGGAGGACCGGAGAAATCCGGGGCCTCCTTTTTGCTTGGGATAAAAGGCTTTAAGGGGCCAACTAAAAACAGCCCGGCTTCTTTCAGGCCGGGCACCTCCTTTTCCGCCCCTCCTTTTTCCAGGCAAAGCCTGCGGGAGCCGACAAGGACTTCCGCCACCTTAGGACCCCGCTTTCACTCATGCCGAGGAAGGGATGAGCCACTCTTCCTCGGTGGAGAGACGGGGGAAAGGAGATACCCCCCATGGTATTCAGACCAGATAAGACCGGACCACATCGGACCATGTTTGAAAGTAACAAACAAAAAATTCTTAAGACGCAAAGTGTTTGCGGGATATGCGGACGGCCGGTGGATAAGTCTTTGAAGTATCCGGATCCGATGTCTGCTTGTATTGACCACATCATCCCGGTCAACAAGGGAGGGCACCCCTCCGACCTCCAGAACCTACAGCTTACGCATTTATCTTGCAACAGACAAAAATCAGATAAGCTTTTCCGCGAAAAGGAAAGCCAAGGCAAGACCACAGACACATCACTGCCACTATCCATCAACTGGATTAGGTACAAGGCAAGGGACGTTAAGAGATAGGGGGGGATACCCACCTCCCCTGGCCGCTCCCGACCTTCCCCGCCGTCTATTGTACATTTTTTATCATGAAGGAGATTTCCATGGAGACAAAAGGCATAGATTTTTTGCGAAGCTCCCTCGCTCACTACCAAAGGCGGGTCGATCTGCGCTATAAACAGTACGACATGAAATACCAGGACCGCCAGGCGGGGATCGTCATCCCGGAGAAGCTCAGGGGCCTCTACCGATCCACACTGGGGTGGTGCGCCACTGCGGTGGATGCCATGGCAGACCGGATTGTCTTCAAAGGATTTCAAAACGACAACTTCGGTTTTTCTGAAATCTTCCAGATGAATAATCCAGATATTTTCTTTGACTCTGCCATTCTTTCAGCCCTCATTGCCTCCTGTGCTTTCGTCTACATCTCTGAAGGGGAAGAGGCCTTCCCGAGGCTTCAGGTGATCGAGGCGTCCAACGCTACGGGAGTCATCGACCCGATCACGGGACTTCTCAAGGAAGGCTATGCGGTCCTTAAGCGCGACAGCTTCGACCGGCCTTTGGTAGAGGCCTACTTCCTCCCGGATCGAACCATCATCTACGAAAAGGAAAAGGTGGAGAGTGTATACATGCACAGCGCAGGCCACCCTCTTTTGGTCCCAATCATCCACCGCCCGGATGCCGTTCGGCCTTTTGGGCGCTCAAGAATTACAAGGGCGGCCATGTACTGCCAGAAGCTCGCCAAGCGTACCCTGGAGCGGGCGGATGTGACGGCAGAATTTTACTCTTTCCCTCAAAAATACATTTTAGGAATGGATAGTGACGCCGAGCAGTGGGATGAGTGGAAAGCCACCATCGCCTCGATGCTTCGGATTGATACTAACGAAAACGGCGACACCCCGAAGCTTGGCCAATTTACGTCTGCTTCCATGTCGCCCTTTGTGGAGCAGTTCCGGATGGCGGCCTCTGTCTTTGCCGGAGAAACCGGGCTAACCCTGGACGATCTTGGCTTCGTCTCGGACAATCCCTCGAGTTCAGAAGCGATCAAGGCAAGCCATGAGACCCTCCGGCTTTCGGCGAGAAAAGCCCAGCGGTGCTTCTCAAGCGGAATTATCAATGTCGGCTATGTGGCGGCCTGCCTCCGGGATAAATATCCCTATCTTCGTAACCGGATCTATGAAACAAAAGTGAAGTGGTATCCCGTCTTCGAACCTGACGCCTCCACCATGTCCTATATCGGGGACGGCTTTATCAAGCTGAACCAGGCCATCCCTGGGATCATCGATGAAGAGGATGCCCGGGATATTTTAGGGATGGAGAACCGCAATGGCTAAAGACATCGCCCCTGAGCTCATCGAGAAGGTAAAGAAGGCTTTTACAAAAAAGTACCAATCAAGCCCGAAGATAAAAGAGGCTCTTGAGGTAATCAACAAGGGAGAGGCGACCTACAAAAACGCTAGCGCCTTCGCCGAGGAGGTGGGGGACCTTTTAGCCAAGACCTTTCAGGAAGAGATAGGGAAGGAGAGCCTCCCGGACGGTAGAATGTATTACAATATCGCCGATCGCCTCTTGAACAATACTCTGGGAAAGAATTATGACTTGATCTCTTCTTACACCAAGGATACGCAAAAAGCGCTTAATGAAAAGGCCGGGATTGGTGTAAAGCCGGCAGTGCCAGAAATCAATCAAAGCCGGATCGACAACCTGGTAAACCGCATTGCTAAAGAAGAGGATTACGATGAAGCCAAGTGGCTGCTGGATGAGCCCGTTACAAATTTCAGTATGGCAGTAGTCGATGATTTTGTGAAGGCAAATATCAAGCTCCATTATGACCTGGGCCTTCACCCTAAAATTGTCAGAAAAGAGCACGGGAAAGCTTGCTCCTACTGTCATCCACTTGCTGGGGAGTTTCAGTATCCTGACGAGGTCCCTGATGACGTTTATCGGCGCCATCCTTATTGCCGTTGTACGGTGGAATACTTTCCTGGAGATGGGAAGAGGCAG